>Ga0208134_1001264_pt1 | contig 14830 bp, 8 predicted proteins | sample VirMetDEL_Mar_31_FD_184515 | JGI IMG/M metagenome (GOLD analysis project Ga0208134, IMG submission 184515) | Aqueous microbial communities from the Delaware River and Bay under freshwater to marine salinity gradient to study organic matter... | ecosystem: Environmental > Aquatic > Marine >... | reverse complement strand
CCACCAGTTCCAGTTCCAGTTCCAGTTCCAGTTCCAGTTCCAGTTCCAGTTCCAGTTCCAGTTCCAGTTCCGTCACCACCAGTTTCAGTTCCGTCACCACCAGTTCCGTCACCACCAGTTACGGTTCCAGTCTGTGGGTTATATCCTGTTTGGTCTACATAGTTATCAATTTTATCGCGCATTTCTTCCATTTGGGTTGCAAGAGCATCGACTTCATATTGACTACTAGCTTGGTCTACTTGATCCTGTAAATCACCATAATCTTCTAGTAATTGGTTATACCCGTCTTCAATTTTATTAACGTAAGACTCTAATGTTTCTGCTAACCCTTCATTAGTTACATAATCAGAAAGAGTCTCGGTCAGATTTTCACTCGTAACATAATCTTCTAAAATTCCAAGAAATTCTTCAGTCGTTTCTGACTGAGCTGCTTCTATTGCCGCAGTATAGGCTATTGTAAGAGCGTCAACATCTTCTTGCTGTTTAATTGTTAGGGCGTCTAAAGCCACTTGTAATGCAGGAATATCAGTAGATAATTGCTCGTTAATAATAGCTATTTCAGCATCATGCTGTTCCTGTAGCGCATCTACCGCACCTTGAAAAGTTATTTCTACCAGATCAATTCGACCGTTTACATCTGTAACGTCAATTTGTAATTGATCAACAATCCCCGAAATACCTGAGATATCGGTTTGAATACCTGAGATATCGGTTTGAATACCTGTAATATCTTCTTCAGTCGCACCAACTCTATCTGTAACATCGCTAAGATCGACCCCAAGATTTGTGACATCGACCCCAAGCGCATCAAGATTATCACCAAGATTTCCAATACCGACTTCGTTAACGTCGATTTGATCCGTGAGATCAATAATTTGTCCGTCAATAGTCGTTACATTTTCTTGGAGATTAACGATATTCCCCGCGTTATCTACAATGTCGCCTTGAGCGGTAACGATAAGATCGTTAACACTAACTAATTCACCTTCAGTGGTTTCAACTCTTCCGGTTAAATCTCCAAGTCCTAATTGAACATCTGAAATATCACCTTCAGTAGTTAATACTCTATCTCTAACAGCCTCAAGATCGACCCCAAGCGTGTCAACGTCTACCCCGAGAGCAGTAAGATTTTCCCCAAGATTTCCAATACCGACTTCGTTAACGTCAATACGATCACCAAGATCGATAACCTGTCCATCAAGTGTCGTTACACTGTCATTTAATTCAACGATATTCCCAGCATTATCAATAATGTCACCTTGAGCAGTAACGATAAGATCGTTAACGTCAACTAAGTCACCTTTAATGGTTGCAACGCTTCTGGCTAAAGCATTAAGACCACTTCCCAACCTTAGGTTGGAATAATTTAGTCGCCTATCTACATCTGCAAATAACTTATCTAATTCTGCATCAGTATACCCAGCCCCTTCTGCGATTGCAGCAATATCCTCATCCGTATACTGAGGATTTGCGGCTATAAGATCTGTAACATCTTCTGTAGTTAATCGTCCTGTATCTATTAAAGTTTGAACTTGATCGGTGGTTAACCCCCCTAATGACTCTAAAGTTACATTTTCTAAATCTTCAACAGTAGCAAATTGAGAGTAGTCAATCTCACCTATTGCAGTACTAATTAATTCTCCGATTTCAGCATCAGACCGTACAAGATCTTCCGGAAGATCTTCTGTTGTTAGAAAGTTTTTAATAGAGTCATCTATTAACGATTGAATTTCATCGTTAGTTCTAGTCCCTACATTAGGGATAGCTGAAATCGCTGTATCTATTAACCCTTGAATATCCTCGTCTGACCTTACACTATTAGGCGGAATAGCTGAAATCGCTGTATCTATTAACCCTTGAATATCCTCGTCTGACCTTACAGTATCTTTAATTTGGGTAGGAAGATCGTCAGCCGTAATAAATCCAGAAATATCATCAGCTGTTAAAAACCCAGAAAGATCAGGAGCAACTTGCTCAGTAGTTGCAGTAACAACAGGTAAATCAGCGTTAGTAATATAACTATTATCAGTTAAATATTTTCCGATCGCAGTATTTAATGCTTCTGCCGATATTTGAGTATCTCCGGGGATATTAAGATTCCCAACGATACCGTTTACAATATTTGTAATATCTTCGTCAGACCTAACAGTATCTTCAGGTAAATCAATACCAAGAATCGCGTTATCAACTAACTCTTGAGCTTCTATTAAAGAAATAAATTTAGAAGTATCAATAACAGAACTTCCATCTTCTATTCCAAGTTCTTCTTCAGAATACTCTCGAATATACCCCGGTTCAAATCCAAAACGACTAGTCCCTAAATCCGAAAAGAAAGTTCCAGTATCTGGGTTATACTCAAGCGTTATTTCAAAATCTTGAGCACCGGGGGAGTTATTAAATCGATCAAGAATTTGATCTGTCGTATAAACGGCCATGTTACTATCTCCTGCGGAACTGTTTGAACTAGTTAAGTCTTCTTCAGTTCCTCCTGAATTACCTACTGAACCTATGGGATCAACAACTCGGGTACTGTCATTAGAAGAAAAGGTAGAAACGGACTCCAAAGGAGCTGCTTCTGTTAATACTTGCGCTCCTCCTGAATTACCTACTGAACCTATGGGATCAACAACTCGGGTGCTGTCATTAGAAGAAAAGGTAGGAACGGACTCCAAAGGAGCTGCTTCTGTTAATACTTGCGCTCCCCGAGTTTCCTCAACAATATCTGAAACCGAAGTTGTATATTGACCTAAGTTTTCAGCAAGAGCCGTGGCTCTTGGGGAGTTAAATTGTGAATTAGGATCTTCAGTTGCTGTTGCTAGAAAATCAGAAGCTAAAGTAAACGGATCATAATCTGAAGATTGTTGGTCTTGTGCAAATCGTTCAGGATGATATTGTTGATTATGCTCCATCAACTGAGCTATTGCTATGTCGTATGGTATTTGAGCATAAGTCGCAGCAGCTAGGTACGAGTTCATCTGATCTGAGTCAGTTAGATCAAAGTACATATCGGGAAGTTTAGATTCAGCTAAGGATCTATCCCCAGATTGATAAACACCGGACGATAGTTGTGCCATTGACATCGGTAAATTACCACTAGTTAAATTTCGACTAGGGTTAGGATCACCGTGAGAAGCTACATTAGCATTTGGGCCGAATAAAGGATTACCACTACCCGCGCCTACTGAAAAACTGCCAGCGGGACCTTGATACCCTTGAGGGACTATGTCTCGCTGAACATTTAAATCAGGTTGGGTACTAACAGAATAATCGTACGAATCTGAAGTCGCAGCTCCGTCTGAGCCTTCCCCAGTATATCCGTAAGAAATATATCCTCGTTGTCGTGGGGTTAGTACTCCCGCATTTTGTTGAGCACTTGTTCTGAAAGCGCCCATCCCAAGTTGAGCGGCGATTGCGTTTCTATCCCCTAGTAACGCAATACCTGAACGAATATTATTATATGTTCCCATACGTTCCATAAGTTCTAAATTATTAGCCATACTCTCACGGTTTTTTGCTTCGAGAGCATACTGCGCTTGGGCCTCGGCTTGGGCCTCGGCATAGTCTTTTGAAGCTGCTACAACGTGGTCGTAGATTAAAACTTGATTACCGTCTTCATCATTATAAGTGTCAAATAACCACGCTACGTCTTCCGGAGGTGGGTTAGTAAACGGATCGTCAATTACAGCTTGGAAATATTCTTCTGCAGAATTAAATCCATAATCCTTATAGTCTCCAAAATAAAACCGATTTTGTTCAAATAAAGCATTATTTATACTTTGCGGATTAGTGCCATCAATCGTTCCGTTATAAATCCCTAAATTAATCGCGGCATAAGTAGTTTCTTCACCAGCGGCTATATACTGCTGTTCAAAAGCATCACGAGAAGCTTGAGGAAGATTAGGGTTCATCATTATGTCAGCAATACGACTTTGCTCGGCTTGAGCAGCTTCGTATCGGGCTTCCGGAGGGAGACTACCATAAACAGCTTCAAATTGTTGTCGGGCTAAATGCTGCTCTAAAAAGTTTCTACCAAAACTAGCAAACAATGTAACAGGATTTTGCATCGCCGACCATTGGCGAAACGCTGCGACTATTTCGGGAGTAGCTTCAATCGTCCCCGCGATAAAATCCTTAATCCACTGAGGAATATCCACTATCTAACTCCCCGCCTTAATTGTTTATTACGCGCTTCTGCTTGAGCAAGAGCCGAGGATACTGATCCGCCGGTGGCCATATTAGTCGTTAACGGTTTAATAATCCGCCGGACTTCTTCCTCATCTGCATCTTTCATTCGACCAGTAACTATAGTATATGCGTCTTGGTTTTCACCTAGACTTTCACTAGGGTTATAATAGATTAACGCGATTGCTTCGATCACTTGACGCTGGGTTAGCTCTCTATTCCTGAGATTAACTAAAGCATCAGTTTTAACAGGGTCTACTAAGATTTGTAACAATTGTTCTTTTGTTTGGCCACCGAGTTTATTTAACGCAAGGTTTGCCCTTCGACCACTTTGACTAAGTGGTGGAATAAAAAATCTCATAAGAGTTTTCATAAACCCTTGGCTTTCTTCTTCAGCAGTTATTCCGGAACTACCTTCAAGAAGACCTCGCCGCGATTGTCTATCTCTGGTAATATTAAGTTCTTGAGCCAAGATTCGTAAGTTACGAGCGTAGTCTTTCCCCATTTCCTTACCAAGAAGTAAACTTAAATTATTACCTAACTGGTTAGTCCCGAAAGCTCCGCCACCAACACCTGAAATAAAATTAGTTAATTTTTCAAGATTAAAGGCACTTTCTTCAAACATTAACTCGCCTTTTCCAAACCCTTCTCGGCCATAGTTCGGTTGTTCAAAACTATTACGCAAAAAGTCAGAAAAAACAGCTTGCATAGAATTTCTTAATTCAGGGTACTTATCTGCTATTGCTGAAAGTTTACGCATTTCATCTAGCGCACCTGTTTCAGTTAATGTTTTTGGGTCAGCTTCTAAAAATTGCGAAATAATTGGAAACGGGTCTTCATTTAAATTATTGCGAAGCTCTTTAGATAATTGTGCAATACGAGCTTCAGCTTCTTGAATAGTTATTTCAGCTCGTCTTGAAAAAGTTTCGAAAGTTTTTAAAGCTTTAATATTTTCTTCAGGAAAAATTTGTTGGAGCTGCTCTTCTCTATCTTTAAGGATCTGTCTAAATTTTTTATTTTGCGCAGAAACAGATAGTTCAGGATCTAAAACTTCTTTACGTAATTGTTCAAGAACAGCTGCCCTAACTTCTTCAGTTCTAAACCCCGGAGTACTATTCTTTAAATCTTCAACATCTAACATGTCGAAAAGTGTACGGACGTTCTTAGGAGTACCTCCAACCATAGCCTTAGCCATTTCAGGATAGCTTTCACTTTTAACAAGGCTTAGTAAATACGAGCCATTAATAACATTTTCTTGAACGTCAGTTACATTCTTCGTTGCATCAAATATTCGTGCGTCAAGTTCTGGATTTTTTGCAACTAGTGAGTTAATTGCATCATTAAAACCTTTCTTTAATTCTTCCGCGTAGTTTCGTAAAGCCTTATTAGGGCTACTAGCTAAACTATCAATATTAATTCGAGCATTAATCAAGTCTCGTAGCGTGAAAGAAGGTTTAGCTAAGAAAGTTCCTGTTTCACTTCGTTGTTGACCTTCTATAAGGTTTTTAATAATACTTTGCCCATCCTGCATAGGCATTATATCTCTAAGAATTCCAGCTGCTTCTGCTTCATCAATACTTTTAATCGGGGCATCAGACCCACCTGATATAAACCTTTTAATGATTGGCCCAATAAACTTATCTAGCTGTTTAGTTTGGATAGAAATAACTTCTGCAGAGTCTAAAATTTCGGATAGTTGATCTCTAGCCTCGTTAAACTGAGAATCTCTTTGTAAAAATAACGCTGCTCGTTTATCTGCAACAGTAGACGTAAGGTCATAAATTTCCTCGCCGACAGTTTCAGTTATCGCACTAACAGGAGCAGGAGCTTCAAGAACGGGAACAGCACTTCCTTCACTAACAACTGTTTTCTTAGCTACAATTTCTGCTTCTTTTGCTTCTCTCGCCGCTGTTGCGTAGTATTCCTTAAACTGGTCATAACTAGGAAGTAATGTACCATTTTTTCCAGCAGCGTTTCGCATTTCTTCGTAAAAATTCTGTAGCGTACTACCTCGTTCTAATAACATTTTTTGAATTGCAATTCTAGCTGGATCTGACTCAGAAACTGTACTTAATAAGTATGCTTCCATATCTTGTAGTAAAGCATCTCCAGATAAATCAGCTAAGGTTTTACTATCCGAATATTGTTTACCAAGGTCTTGAGCATATTCTCGTAATACATCGTCAACTTCTTTTTTACTCATGTCTAACGCTTTTTCGGGAGCAGCGTCTTTAGCCCTTAATTGTTCTATTCTAACTCGAATTCTTTGAACCACTTCATCTGGGATATCGTTCCCAGTAAACTTACGAGTAATGTTTTGAACACCTCTTAAAGCTAAATCTCCCCCAACTGTACCTAACGCTGCCATCATTCCGATAAGTCCTGCGTCTTCAAGCATAGTTTCGCTATCTAAGTTAGGGTGTACCCCTGACGCTTTACCGTACTGTAGCATAGCGTATCGAGTAAGAGCTGTCGGAATACCTACGGCTGCGCCTAATGCTGTATATTTCCCAGTTCCTTTAATTATTTGACCTTTAACAGTCTCCGACTCCATTGCTTCAAGGACTCCTTCGGGGCCTTTTTCAGCAAGAGTTTTATCTAATTTAGCTGAACCTTTTTTAAATAGTTGTCGTAATCCGATACCGGCAGCACCGCCGAGTATTTCAGGAGAAATATTTCTAGTAATTTCTTCCATAGTATTCGTAAAGAATGGACCTGAAATATTTTCAGAAAGAGGTCTAAAAGTTCCGTCTAATGAAGAAAACAAACCAGTTCCAAGGGTAGCTCGCCATGGGACTTTTTTGCCGTTCGTTGCAGGACTCCGAACTAAAACACCTTCTGCTTTATTAGTCGGGTTAACATAAAAAACTTCAGCCTCTGGATCTTCGTTTTTAATTAATTCGTATACCTGTTCTTTAGTTGGGTTAACTAAACTAAAAATTGATTTAATCGCGGAATGCGATTCGGCAGATAAATCACCCACACCAGTAACCCATTCCCTGTATCGATCAGCAATGGAATCTCCACGTTCTCCGTAGTACGTTGTAGTTATGTCCCCGCCACGTGAAACTACTAGTTTTTCTCGATCAGTTAATTCTCTAGGGGGAATAGGATCTCGTCGATCCATTCGCTGCTCTCCTAAAAGACCGAAATCTTGATCCTGACGAGGAATATTTTGAGGAGGCGATTTTGGTGAAACTGTTTGAATAGAATATTCTTGAATATATTTAATAAGATTATCGTATTTTTCTTTGTTTAGACGATCGGCTGCGAGATTTTCTAAAGAAAACGGAGTTAGCTCAAGCTCAGTTGCTAATTTATTTCTAACAATACCATCTTGGGTAAGACTGTTTAAATAATCTAGTTGTGCAAACTCATCGCTATCGAATCCTGTTGTATCAGCACTAAGAATTTCTCCTATCGTGTAGTTAGGGTTTTCTTCTACATCAGACGCATTAGGTAACTGTAAAGATAATAGCTCGGCTTTGTAGTCGTTATATGCTTTTGTTTCGAATATTTCATTAGACATAAGCTATACCTTTTATCAAATTCCAACACGAGGTTGGAATACGGGGCTTCTTGCAGCCCCTGTTCCTGTCGGTGTTGGAGAAGAACCGCTAGACCCTGTTCTATTTTCTTTGTAATTTTTAATATTCTCTAGGACAGCTGTAATTAAATCAGTTTGCCCAAAATTTTCTGTAAAAGTAGGGATAGCTAATTTATACGTCCCATCTTCTTGTTCTATATATCTAAAAAATTGATTAGCTACGTTAGTCGAGGCTCTTGATAGTTCATCTAAAACTTCCTGACGAGCTAATTCATTTTGAGCAAGCTTCGCCGCTTCAATTGTGTTTTGGTCAACTTCAACAACAGTTCTTAAATAACGCTCTAATTCTTCTTCCCGTTCTCGCATCTTAAATATTTGCGTGTTCGTAGAGCTGTCGAATTGTTCAATTATTTTTGCACCAAATTGATTTAACTGGTCGTCGATAACACTTAAATCTTGAGAACTACCGTAACCAACAATTTTTAAGAAGTTAGCCAAATCTTTATCAGAAAGTGTTCGTCCTGTTTGTCCTTCAGTTGCAGCCGCTCGATAAGCCAGCTGTAACTGTGTCCCTAACAATCGCGCTCTAGCTGAAGCAACGTCTCTATTTTTAGAACTAAAATCATCAGGAAGACTGAAACCTTCAGAAGCATATGTATTATTAACATTCCCTCTAAACTTTTCAAATTCACCTAAGAAAACGGCTTGTTTATCGGGGTTATTAGGGTCTTCGTAATAAGCATCAGCGGCCCGTTTAAGAGCTAAGGTGTCTTTAAGCTGTTCTGCATTATAGATTAATTCACCGTCAGAATTCTTACTTCTGAAAGTTTTTTCAATCATGTCGTTATCGAAAATTTGTTTAACAGAATCAAGATTAGCTTCAGCATCGTTAATAAACGCTTGCATACCCGCAACGGTTGTCATCGCTGTTGGATTTTTAGCAGCTAGTTGTTGATAACTTTGTACAAGTTGTAAAGTTCCAAGAACCGATTTTTGAGCATCCGCATAATCAGCCCATAAATCAGTAACTTCAGATTTAGATTCTTTAGCCGCATCCTTTAATTCTTTAGCCGTTTGTTCTGCGCTCATTGGAAACCATAAATTATCCCCGGTTACTTCTTCGCTTGGGCCGCCCGGACGCATAACAAATAATTTATTAACAGCTCGCGACCCTTCTTGAACTGTTTGGGTATATCCCATAGCTAATTCGCCGGTTTTTGGGCTATATAACGGAATTTGTTGTTCTTTTGCTCTATTTTCGGTATTAGTATCTGAAGTTAATATCTGATTTAGATAACGCTCGCCTTTCGGTACAATATCTCCTGCGATATTTCTATCGTAATCTGTTCCTTGGCTAATAACGAAACGATCTCCGCGAACATCGATAGCATTACGGGAAACTTGTTTACCTGTTCTTGGGTCAATACCGTAATAAGTTACTGGTTTTGCAGCATCTACATAACTACTTCTTCCTGCATCTATAGCTTTTTGACGTTCTAAAGCTATTTTTTGTTCAGCTTCAGCTAGGGATAGCTGACTAGCAGCTTTAGCTTCTAAGCCACTACTATATGTTTGACCAAAAGCTTTTGCTCCACCGGGAGTTTTTACAGCCATTGCAGGTAATAACCCACCGATACCTTGAACAGCCTTACCGAATTTCGTAGGAACTTGTCTTTCAGGACGAGCAGAAGATCTAATAGCCTCTTGCTGCATTGTTGCATCAATTAAAGCTTTAGTCTGAATTGGATCTAAGCCTTGAGCCGCCGCCCGAGCAGCTAAACTTTGACGAGTAGGCGCTTTAACTTCTGCAACAGTATCCTCGAGTAACCCTGAAATACCCGGAATTTTAGAAGCACCCTTAAACGCTAAATCCCCAATAACAGGGGCCGCTTGTCCAAGGATTAAACCTAATAAATAATCTTTAGTCTCGTCGCGCTCGCGCTCTTTATCTCGTTGAGAAAGTTGACGGATAGGAACCGTTTGTCGACCAACAGGTTGAACCTTAATATCAGGAACTAGGCTCTGAGGCTGACCAAACGTAGGTGGAGGGGCAAATTGAAGGGCCATTTAACTCTCCCGTAATGTTTTTAACATTTCAGCAATACTAGTCATGCGTTGGGCGGTTTTAGTAGGAACTTCACCCCCTTCCTGCATTTTAGGAACTTGACCGCCGTAAGCCATAACAGCAAGACTTGGATTAGTATAGTCCGTTTGAGATATCTGACCCGTACCGGTTTGACCCGTACCCGTACCGGTTTGACCCGTACCCGTACCGGTTTGAGGCTGACCCGTACCTCCTCCCTGATATGGCAACATATATGGGTTATACCCACCAGTACCGTAATTACCGTAAGCGGGAGGTTCACCAACACCAGAGTAACCAACACCACCGGCCAACGGCCCAAGGCTCCCGAGGAAGTTTCCGTATTGACCGAAGACTTGTCCGGGAAGGTTATACTGACCGACAAAGTTTTGATAATCGAGATCCAAACCTGCTTGATTCATCCCTCTTTGTAACCCGCCGATACCCATCATTAAATTAATATCTTCGCGAGCTGCTCCGGGTAATGCAGAAGCTAAACCGCCGTAAGTTTGACCAGCCGCTCCGTATTGATTAGCCATTCCAGAAGCTAACCCAGAAATACCCGCAGCCTGTTGTCCACGAGCCTGTTGTTGTCTAGCAAATTCACTACCAGCTTGGTTCTGTGCTTGTTGATAACCTTGGGAACGAACCCCGGCTAAAGCTCCGACAGCTTGGTCAGTCATCGTTCGCTGTAATTCTTCCTGAGAAATACGTCCCCGAGAACCACCGAAAGCCCCTTGGCTTACCTGACCAGCAGATAACCCCTGAGACTGCATTGCAGTGTTTTTAGAAAGATCTTCAATAATTTTATTAGTAACTGCGTCAGTATACGGATCTTCGTATGCTGTATAGGAACTAGGGTCGTATTGTGCGTCACCCATCTCCCGATAAAGTCGAGCAGCTTCTTCAGAACCTTGTTGGGCGACATTAATCCCTTGTTCCGCTAGTTGTCTTTGACGTTCGTAATAAGGCTGATATTGCCCCACTGCCGAATCTGCCATATCCATCGCGTAGTCTTCTCGCGGAGCAAATCCTGCAATTCGATCTCCGGTATAGGTGTAGGGACTAGAATTTGCCCCACCCATATTTTCAAGCTGATTACTGTAATACGATTGCAACATCGGGAAAAATCCCGGAGCGCCGCTCGTACCATAGAGCATATTAAGTATCCCTTCAGCGGGATATTGATAACTATATGTGGATTCTTCTGCCATGGTCTTATCCGAAGTTTATTCTGTCTAATGAAGCAATACCCTTAGCGTGATCACCGTCACCTAAACGGGTTACTGCGTCTGCTGATACAACATACTCATCATCACTTGCCCAAATCGGCACAAGGTCTTCTTTAGGGCCTCCCGGCCCCGTTACTTCTCCGCCGCCTAAGTATAGGTCTCTACCTAAAAGCGCCCCACCGTCCTTAAAACCGCTTCCTGCGATCGGGTTAATACTGATTCCCGTTCGTTTAGGGGAAGGCCGAGATCGACTAGATGTTGCATAAGTCGTAGGGTTAAATTCGTAGGCTTTATTTACTGCCGCTTTTGTCCCAAATTTTATTAATTCAGGCATTGTTTCCTTTACCGCCATTAATAAACTTTCACTTAACGGACGTTTTGCAGTTTCCCCTGTTTCTGTCGTTGGGACAGTCGGAGCTGTTGGGGCGGTTGGAGTCATTGGTGTAGTTTTAATTGGACTATTACCCGCTGTCGGTGTAGCTATTGCAGGAGTTTCAGGGGTAGGAGGTTCTTTTAATTTATCAGCAAGTCTCATCGTCGTAGGACTAAACGCCTCACCTAAATCACGAAATAACCCCTCACCACTAGCAGCTTCAGGATCAAGATTAGTTACATAATCATATACCCCTGAGAAAAAACCACCAAAACCACCGCCCTCTGCCCGATATTCAGGGGACTGTTTTAACTGGGCGTCAACAGAAGCGCGATAAGCCTCGTTACGAGCCTCTTGGTTATCTAATCCGCTAACACCTACACTAGAAGACGGTCTACCGTACTTAGACGTGACTAGTTCTGATATATTTGGTCTATTAATCATATTAGTTTCCTAGCACTTCCATCGTTTTCGAGCCTGTCTTAGCCTCGAATCTGGGTCTTTTGCTGCTTTAGGGAACTTCTTCATCTGTCCCTCTGACCTCGCGCAATACGATTTCTTTCGTGCAGCTCGTTTTCCTGTGGGGTTCTTTTCAGTAACGGCTGTCTTTAGTTTACTACCGGGATTCTTTTTTCGATACTCTTTGACGCCTTTTTCAGTCATTCCAGCGCCTTTACTGGTCGGACGGTAATTAGCGCCTTTTCCCTTAGTAGTCTTTTTAATAGGATTTTCAGCTGTTCTGGGCATTATCCAACCTCTACCGTAAGTGAACCATCAAGAATTATTTGTACCGCCCCTATTTCGCCTTGAGCTTGTAGCCCCTTGTTAGGCTCTGGAGTAGTTATATTGACCCATTTATAACCATCCCACATTTGTAATACATTTTCTGTTAAATTCCAAATCACATCGCCTGACGTAAACTGAAATAAATCTCTATTAGCCGAAGTAAACGCTGGCGTATTAACAGGGTTAAATGCGTTTAAATTAATCTCTAATAATCGAATCGCTCTGTTGTAGACGGAAGTAGGAACAGACGGACCAACGTAGGAATACGGCAATCGTCCCTGCAATAACCGTCCAATTGTCATTACCGTTTACCATTAGCTACTAAATCAAGTCTAGTTGCTCCAACTCTAAACGCTAACCCTAACTGATCATCAGTAGTTCCGTCATCGTCAGATTCAAATCTAACAACCGCTTGCCTCCCCCTAGCTCGCATATCTACTTTAGTAGTAGAACTATCAAATGCAGTAGTTTGATCAGAAGTTAAACTTTGACCGGGATAATTACGAGTTTTTAAAACCACGTTTAATTTAGGTGTTGAAGTTGTTGTGTTATAAAACTTAACATCTGGAATAAATGTTCTTATAAACTGGAAATCGTTACCATCTCCTAAGTCGAAATCCCCGGACTGTATGTAGACATTTTGCATAGGTTGCCCATCTGCATCATTACCTACTTCATGGTTATACAAATAAGAATACCCGTTATCTTTACCCGCCGCTATAGGGTTATCGAAAATTCCTTCATCCATCCAAGCTGTTCGAGAAAGTTGTCCAATTGCCCAAGTTTGGTCTACATAGTTATAGGTAACGTATCTGTCGATAACTGTCTCTGTCCCACTACAATAAAACCAACCTACTTCGTTAAACTCTTTATTCAAGGTGGCGAAACATTGGTAAGATTGAAACTCGTTTAAATCATTAAAAACATAATCGTGGACTAAACACGGAACTACTTGAACACCCCCAGAGTAGTTATAAAAACCTTTACGGTCCATCCAAAAAATTCCAGCAGGAGTATTAATACAGGCATTAGGCCCAATCAAACTCACACCTTCGTTAACTAGATTAAGTCCGAAGGTTAATGGCGGTCCTATAAACTGCAAACTATATAACGCAGCATCCGTCCAAATTAAAGTTTCTTGTCTCGCTCTTAAACCACCAATAATTTCGGATCCAGCAGAACAGCGTAAAGATCCTGCAGTATTCGTAGCTTTAGGTTCCCAGTCAAGAATATTTTCTTGATCAGAAAAAGCAACTAACAAAGGGTCAATAACAGAAGTTCGACCTGTGTCAGAAATAGGGTCTGCACCTAGTATAATAACGTGACGGTCTACGTCAGAAATTAAAACTTGAAGTCCAACGGTTGGAGCTAAATTTGACCCAGATAAAGAACTAATTGCTACTGCAGGGTTATTTAAAGTGGTAGTTTTATCCCAATAATAAATACCCCCGGCCCTAGGACAAGCAACTAAATCTTCTCCGAAATTATCTATTGACCAAAGTCTTAATTGATTAGACGCTGAAAGTGCACTAGTTGATCCCCAAGTACCACTACCCCATGTTCCTGCTCCCCAACCAGAACCAGCTACGAAAACATCTAGGCCCACGTTTATTTGAAATACTGCAACGGTAGCACCTCCTCCGTTTCCAGTATCACTTCCGTTAGCCGTAACGGTGTCTCCGTTAGTATCTTTCGCAGTTATTGTGAAAGTGTTTGTCGTTGGCACAGTATCGATTTGATACTCTTGATTTAAAACTGTTGCGGTTATTGTTCCACCCAAAGTTGCCGCATCAGTAAATGTAACAAAATCGTTAGCATTAGCGCCGTGACTAGATACTGTAACCGTAATAGAAGAAGACCCATTAGTCGCGGCAAAGGTTGCTCCTCCCGCTGCTGTAGTTTTCCTAATTGGTGTTATATCGTTGTAATTAGCGCCTTCTTGTATGTAAAGTTTATAGGTAGTCCCGATAGCTAAGAGCTTAGTACCGTCTAAATTTACCCACGGGTGAAGTTTTCGTCCAGTACCTAAATACGTTTGAGTAAGGTATTTTTCCCAACCACCTATTTTTTCAGCAAACCCCATACGAAATCGAACAAGATTACCGTCGAACCAGCCTCCTTCTGCAGTTAAGCTAGTGCCTCCTTTGTTTATTCCCGGTCTAAACAAAAATTGTTGTAGCGCCATACTTACCTCTTTTGATACTCTCCAGAGCTGATCATCTGGCAAATTTCTAATGATCGGTCGCCAACCTGTTCAGCCCAGCGACTACGGTAAAACTCTTGTCCAGCTTCTTCGTAATTACCAGTAGACATGTGACCAAGAGCTTTGACGAATGTTCTAAGTTTGGTCTGTCCAAGGTTGAATGACAAGTCGATTATGGCATCTTGGCGCACGCTGTCCAAACTTGAGAACCATTCATACTCTTGGGTTAGCTCTTTTCGGCAGCGTCTAATATCATTAACTAGCAAATATTCTATTTCGTCATCAGAAAGTCCAAGACCAGATTCACTGATATTCCTACCAACGCCAATGGTCTCGTACCCAGCAGAGCACATATAGACCTTATCTCTAACGCCTTCGTGCCGCTTTAGCATATTAACTAATCGCATCATTCGTCATGCTTGTG
>Ga0208134_1001261_pt1 | contig 14851 bp, 18 predicted proteins | sample VirMetDEL_Mar_31_FD_184515 | JGI IMG/M metagenome (GOLD analysis project Ga0208134, IMG submission 184515) | Aqueous microbial communities from the Delaware River and Bay under freshwater to marine salinity gradient to study organic matter... | ecosystem: Environmental > Aquatic > Marine >... | reverse complement strand
TTTAATGGATGATTCAACGATATTCAATCCTGGGCCAACGGACACTTCAATATCTGGGCTTACTTATCTAAATGGATTGACCGTTCAGATCGTAGCAGACGGTATAGTATTACCAGAACGAACTGTTAATGGCGGATCAATAACCTTAACAGCCGCAGAAGTAGGCTATACCAACGTCGAGGTAGGTTTAAATTTTCCTGTAGAAATCACTGGTATGCCGTTAAATACGAATATTGGCAGTGGTGAGAACCAGATGCGTATCAAGCGTATTGTCCGCATGAACATTAGGGTCTACCAGTCCTACGGGTACTATGTAGACGGACAACCGGTGCCTATCAGAGAGTTCGATTACTCAATAGACTCACCGTTAAACACGTCACCTAACGCTAAAACTGGCATAATAGAAGACGTACTAAACAATATAGGTTGGACTAGAGACGAAATGCCATCGATAACGGCACCAGACCCTACTCCTGTATTTATACAGATGATTGAATACGAGGTTGAATCATCGTGAACGTAGCGTTACAGAGCAATATCTACAATATTCAGGACTTAATGCTGTCCATGCCACAGGCTGAGACCGAGACTAGGCACCATTTTGCCGATGGGATCTATGCTCGTGAGTTATTCATCCCTGCTGGGGTATGTCTGGTAGGCGCATTGCACAAGACCAACCACCTATTTACGGTGTCTCAGGGCGAATGTGTGGCGGTAACGCACGAAGGACGAGAAGAAATCAAGGCTCCATACATGGGGCAGACTCAACCAGGTATGAAACGAGTAATATATGCAATTACTGATACGGTGTGGACAACCTTCCACGTTACCGAGGAAACAGATGTGGATAAGATAGCAGAACAAATATTAGAACCGGAGGCTGTATGACTTGGGTAATTACTGCCATAGCATCGGCGGCAGGGGTTAGCACATTTACCGCTGCGGTAGGTACTGCGGTTGCTGGTACTGCTGCATTAAGTGCTAGAGGTCAATACGTCGCTGGAAAAACTCAAGAGCTTGAGCTGAAACGACAGGCTGAAGAAGAACGCCTAGCTGCTCAAAGCCGTGAATTGCAACGTCGTGAACAATTAAATCGAGCCCTTGCTACTAACGTGGTAGGTCAAGCTATGTCTGGCATCTCAGGAGAAGGTACTCCAGCCAGCATTGCATTGGCTAGTGCCAAGAAGGCCGGTTTAAGTGAGTCTACTATCGGATTATCTGAAAAGTTAAAACAGGCACAATTGCGAAGACAAGCTGGTTATGCGCGTCAAACTGGAAAATTACAGTCTGCGTCTACGTTATTAAGCGGCGCAACACAAATTGCCCAGTTAGCGCCTGGCGGAGAGTAACATGGCCCAGAAGCCTATTGGATATTACGGAGAGTTCAGACCCACGGGAGTAGATCAGTCTGCTGCACGTAGGTTTCAGGCGCTTGCTGGTCTAGCAGATCAAGCTAATGATATTGCCTTTAACATTGCCGCTAAGAAACGTGCAGAACAGGGTCAAAAGGCTGGCATGGCTGCTGGCATTAAGGCCGCTGAAGAAGGCGCTCCAGTAGAAAAAGAAAAGGGCTTTTTATCTGGCATATCTATATTCGACCAAGCGTACAATTCAGCATTAGAAAAATCTTATGTTGCGTCTATAGATACAGATGCTAGAGAAAATATTGCTAGGATTGCCGAAGAAAGCAATGGCGATTCAGCTAGATTTAATGAAATGTCTACGCAATATCTTAATGGGTTACGTGGCGGCATATCCGAGGATTATCAAAATTTAGTTCAACTGTCGATAGATCCAGTTGTTGCGTCTGCTAGATCTCAAGTTCAGTCACAAGAAATAGTCAAGCAAAGACAAGAAACTGACGAAAGACTGGTTAATAACATTAATTCTGCTGTTGATAGCGGAGTTCGACTTGCAAGTATAGGCGACACTGAAGCTGCAATGATGAGTTTGCAATCAGCCACAGAGTCTATAAAAGCAAGAGTTGAGTCTTCTGCAATATCACAATCGGCAGCAGACGTTTTAATAAAGAATGTAGCAGTTACCGTTGAATCTGCTATAGGTCGAGGCGCATTAAAAAATACATATCAAGAAAGAGGCGCTATAGCGGCAGTAGATTTTATTGAGAAGGTACAAGATACGCCTATCAAGGGGTTTACGGTTGATCAACAAGATGCGTTAGTAGATGTTTTTAGGCAAGACCTTAATCAATACATGCAACTTGAGAGCATTAAAGAAAAACAATCGGAAGAAAGATTAACGTCAACACAAAGCGCAAACGCTTCTGATCTATTCTTAGGCATTATGAGCGGCACTACAGATTCTGGGCAAGTTGCTGTTGCTGCAAGAAATGGCGATATTAGCTTTACGCAAACAACCCAATTGACAGGAATACTGAACAGCCGAGGACAAGGCGTTGATAACTATTCTGTAATCCGTGAAGCTCAAACTTTAATTAATACCGATCCAGATGCAGCATTGACATATATTGTTGAGAATACAAACACAAACATAAGTGGCGCAACAAGTCAGCAGTTATACGGAAATGCACTATCTGCTAAAGATTCAGAATCACCTATCAATACAAGTAGATCTAAACGATTTAGGTCATTCCTAGAAAACAGCGTTGTAGAAAAAGGGCCGTTAGGGGCTATAGATTTTGAGTCACAAGAAAGATTAGCTCAATTAGAGTTGGTCTATAACGAGCGAGTCCTGGCAGGAGATGATCCTGCTGTGGTAGCCAGTGAGTTAATTGATGTTAATGAATTAATTACGAATCCTATTGAAGACCCTAAAGCAGAAAAAGAAGAATTAAACAAGCAATTGAGAGATGGGATAATCTTGGATTCTGAATACAATGACAAGTTTAATAAAATTACAAGTTATGAGCGCAGAAAGAGCAATGTCGATGCTTTTCAGCGAGCTTTAGACCAAGCATTAAAGGGACAATAAATGGCTATTAATAAAAATGCAGAAGTCTCTGAAGCCATTAAAGAGATCAACACAAAAGACATAAATCTTAGTCCAGAGCCGTCTAATGTGTATCCGTTTTTTGCTAGTGACGATGCTACTGGCAAGGTTCTTAATGCTCGTCAAAATTCCGACTTAACTCCTGCTCAATTAGCCAGAGAGCAATTTGCAGCAGAAAAGGCTGAAGCAACTAAAGCACCGCCTAGACCAGCATTTGTTCGTCCAGGAACTAGAGGCCTCCCAGAAGGCTTATTCAAGGATATAGCTGGCGGCATTATTGAAGCTCCAAGACAAGCTGTAGCTGGTGCATTAGATGCAGTAGCCGAAATTGCAGATTTAATTGATCTTGATCCTATGGCATTAGGCGCTATTACTATGGCTGCTGGTGGCAGGGAAGTAGGTGCTAAAGCTGTTGGAGAGGCGGCTATAGCTGCTGGCGAGCTGGAAGTTCCTACAATTGAGACTGAGCCTAGAACTGTGACAGGCGGCCTTGTTCGAGGTGTTTCACAGTTTCTAACAGGGTTCTTGCCAGCATTAAAGGCAGTAAAAGCCACGGGTAAAGCGGCACCATATATTGCAGGAGCTATAGCTGACTCTGCCGTATTTGATCCAATGGAAGCTCGATTATCAGACTTGGTGGAAGAAGTACCGGCATTATCGAATCCAGTAACGGAATATCTTGCGTCAAGCCCAGACGATACAGCGGCACAAGGTAGATTTAAAAACGCTGTTGAAGGCTTGGCACTTGGTGGTGCTACTGACGCATTGCTATCAGCGGTCAAGTTTATTAAGTCTGGGAAAGATATTAGGCAAGTTGCAGAAGAAACTGGCCAACCTGTCGAAGATGTAATAGACCAGATTGTTAGCACAGATGTTGCTATTGCCAGGCAAGTAGATGGCACTCCTGAACCTGAATTCATCCCATTTGAGAAAGCTGCTGAAGACGCTAGCATTACGGTTAAAGTTCCAGAATTCAAAACTGGCGCAAAGAAGGCAGAGCCAGAACGAGCGCAGAACATCAATCTTGCACGATTGAATACAACCGAAGATGTGCAGAATTTGCTGGATAGGGTTGCCCAAGCTGATTCTAGGGGCATCAACAAGGCTCGCAGAGAAGTAATCACTAACGAAGAATTACCGAAATTAGCTGATGATCTTGGCATGACGGTTGATGACTTGATGAACCGTCGTCAAGGTGAAGCATTTAACGCAGAACAAATTCTAGCTGCTAGAAAGATTCTTGTGGCATCTGGCGAAAACTTGATGCAACTATCAAAATCCGCTTCTGATGGTGGCGACATGGAATTAGCTTTGTTCAGGCGAGCTATGGGTCAACATCGTGCCATTCAGCAACAAGTTTCTGGCATGACTGCCGAAGCTGGTAGGGCATTGCAATCTTTTAACATCATTGCCGAAAGCTCACGAGCACAACAACGAGCCATTAAAGAGGCTTTAGAAGCTAGTGGCGGTTTAGAAGTTAATCAGAAAATGGCTCAGATGTTTGCTGAGTTAGACGATCCTGCACAAGTAGGCAAGTTTGTACGAGATGCTAATAAAGTTACCAGTGCAGATATGCTTTATGAGGTATGGATTAATGGGCTTTTGTCTAGCCCTACCACGCACATGGTAAACATTCTTTCCAATACTATGGTAGCTGGATTGACTGTAGGAGAGCGTAGGCTTGCAAGGGCGGTTGGTGGAAATATTCCACCTGGAGAAACTACCGCTCAGATGAAAGGTTTTGTTGATGGCGCTCGTGATGGCTTACGACTTGCATGGAAAGCGTTAAAGACTGGCGAACCTATTGATGTAATGGAAAAGGTCGAGGTAGAGAAACGTCGATCTGTTTCTGGAGAATCATTAAACATTGCAGGGCCAGCAGGACGGTTTGCAGATTATCTTGGCGAGTTTGTCAGGATTCCAGGCCGGTTGCTAACTGCTGAAGATGCGTTCTTCAAGTCTATCGGTTATCGCATGGAGTTAAGTGCTCAAGCCTATCGACAAGCATTTAATGAAGGTTTAAAAGACGAGGCTGCTGCAATTCGGGTCTTAGAGATTATTGATAACCCACCTGAGAACATAAAGCTATCTGCCATAGATGCGTCACGCTATCAAACTTTTACCAACAAATTAGGCAAGGCAGGCAAGTCCATTGAGAACGTCAGAAATAACATTCCTGGCGCTAGAGTTATCATGCCGTTTGTTCGTACTCCTATAAACATCATGAGCTTTACGTTTGAACGTACCCCATTAGCCCCAATAATGCAGTCGGTTCGAGATGAAATTGCTGCTGGTGGTGCTAGACGAGATCTTGCTTTAGCTAAGATTACAATGGGTTCTATGGTTATGGCGGTATCTGCTGACCTAACTCTTAGCGGAAGTATTACTGGAGCAGGGCCGGTTGATCGAGACCAGAAGAACATATTACGAGCTACCGGATGGCAACCATATTCAATCAGAGTTGGTGATACTTATTATGCCTATAATCGTTTAGATCCTACTGGTGCATTATTAGGTCTTGCAGCAGATATGGCTGAGATTATGGGGCAAACAACTGAGGCAGATGCACAGCAATTAGCAGTAGCGGCTGGTCTTTCGGTTGGTCAGAACATGGCAAGCAAAACGTACATGAGCGGGCTAGTAGATTTCATGGACGCTTTCTTTTCATCTAGCACAGATCCAGAAGCGAACAACTACAAGTTAAATTCTTGGCTGACAAGAACTGCTGCATCAGTAGTTCCTGCTGGTGTTGCCGCGTTAGAACGATCTATAAGCCCAGAATTGACTGCTACTTATGGGATATTAGACAGAATCAAGTCTAGGATTCCAGGGTACTCTGAAGGTTTGCCGCCAAGAAGAAACATCTTTGGCGAGCCTGTAGTACTAGAGGGCGGTATCGGGCCAGATATCATGTCTCCTATCTACGTTAGCACTGCTAAAGAAGACCCTATAGCTGACGAGTTAGTAGCGCAACAAGTATCGATTTCTATGCCAAGAAGGGTCATAAATGAGGTAGAATTAGACGCTAACCAGTACGATAAATATATACTGTTGTACTCTGGCCAAGACAATAAAGGCATGAAAAGCGTTCCTTTAAAGGCCAAATTGAAAGAATTGTTTGCAAAACCTGGGTACAAGCGAGCTACTGATGGCCCAGAAGGCGGTAAGGCTCTAGCAATACAAGCAGTATTCACCGCGTACAGAGACTCTGCCAAGGCACAGTTAATACAAGAAGATCCAACACTCGAAGCTGATGTGCGTACTGCAACAGTAGAAAGAGTAGAGAAATTAACAGGACGCTAGTATGACAGTATTAGACAACACTCCAAGAGACCAATACACCGCTACCGGTGGCCAAGTTGCGTTTTCATACACGTTTGAGATCGCTGCTGAAGGTGATATTGCGGTCTTACAGAACGGCGTACTGCTCAGTTTAGGCGCTGGTGCTGGCGAATATGCGGTTACTGGCGTAGGTTCAGACACAGGCGGCGTAGTTACACTGGTCACTGGTGCAACTGCTGGGGACATCATAACCCTATATCGTGACATGGCATTAGAGCGTCTCACGTCCTACACCAATGGCGGTGACTTCCTAGCGGCAGACGTAAACAACGACTATGACCGTCTATGGTTGGCACTCCAGCAGAATACTGGCGTATCAAACCGAGCTTTAGTAGCGCCTAATACTGATCCTACTGACATTAACATGACGATCCCTGCTAAAACGGCTCGTCTAGGAAAGCTATTACAGTTCAATGCTACTACTGGCAATCCAGAGGCGGTATCTGCTACAGATGTTATTGCATCTGGTGCGTTCAATGTGTACAACTTTACGGGTGATGGAGCTACGGTTAACTTCACTTTGGGCATGGAGCCTGGAGGCGAGAACAATACTCAGGTCTATATTGACGGTGTGTACCAGCAGAAAGATGGCTATAACGTATCTGGTGCAGTCGTACAATTCTCCGTTGCACCACCTAATCTCAGCACTATTGAGGTTATGGTCATTGAGGTATTGCCAGTAGGCGCTACTACTGCGTCACAGGTATCCTTTACTCAGGCGGGATCTACTTCCGGTCGTAACGTCCAGCTCAAGCTACAAGAATCAGTATCGGTAACAGATTTTGGCGCAACGGGCAATGGTACTACAGATGATACAGCTGCCATTCAGGCGGCGGTAGACTCTGCCGCTAGTCAGGGGCTTGCTTTGTATTTTCCAAGCACCAACGCTAGCTATCTGGTAACGGCGGCTATTACCAAGAACTCTTTGACTAAGATGACCATCTTTGGTGATGGTTACGAGTCCAAGATTGTGGCAACTGGCACCTCATACAATGTTTTTTCTTTTTCTTCTGGTAGCAACATTCATGTCTCAGGGATTCACTTTGACCTGTCAGGCTTAGCTGGTGGAACTACATGGCAGGGCTGCGGTATTTACATGGGCGCCTGCTCGGCTTCTAGCGTAAAGGATTGTTTTATCTACAACGGCAAGCGTCAGGGCGTAGTCTTTCAGAATACAACTGACTCAGAGGTCAGTGGCAACTCAGTTTACAACTCATCAGTAGACCCAGCGGAGACTTCAACGGATTGGGGTTCGGCATTCCTGCTAAGTGATAGCAGCCAAAGGAACAGGGTCGTAAACAATCGGATTAAAAATTGCGGTATTGGGGTCAACCTTCAGTCTATTACGCTTGGAACCGACACCAATCACAACCTTGTTAGCGGCAACGTCATTGAGGATTGCTACGTCTATGCGGTTAATGCTTACAAGATAGATGATGCTGACCAAGCTGACTTCAACATTATCTCGAACAACATCATCAAGAAGGTTCGAGGCTCAATTTACAATGTTGCAGCAGGGAATTATTCTTTCGGTGCTGGGATTTACTTGCAGGGCGCAAGCAATTGCTCCGTCATGGGCAATTTCATTGAGGATACCAACGTAAGCACTGACACCAGTGACACCTTGGCACCCGGCGCTATCGGTCTTACTAACCTTACTGAGTGTTCAATAGTTGGCAACATTATTGAGGCCCCTAAACGTTATGGGATTGCAATATTTAATCCGCTAGAAAAAGGCCCAGTTGACGGCATTACAACTGTAATTGGCAATTCAATTAACACGCCTTCTGAGACCGCTATAAAATTAAAGGACAGGGGCAACGTCACTTTAGTTAGTAATACGATAAGGGATGCTGCAAAGCAAGGCATCTTGTCAACAGTGACCACGATGTCTCAGACCTCAAACTTGGTTATATCTGACAACTTGTTCAACGAGGTTACACTCGTCGGGGTTCAGATTGAGAATGCTCGTCGTGTGAACGTGACCGGAAACATCATCGACAGCACAAATACATCTGGATCAAGCGAGCAGGGCATTGCTTTCTTAACGGTTCAGGGTGGTTTGATTGACGGAAATACGGTTGACGGGCAATACGTCAGAGCGGTGAACATTGATGCAACGTCTTCTAATGTAATCGTGACAAACAATTACGTCACCGGATCAACCACTGGGTTCTTGTTTAGCAGCGCGGTTTTGGAGCGTGATAACATTGCACTTGCAAACACGACAAACTATGACGGAGCTTGGAAAGCTGGTGCTGATATTGGCACCTCTTCCGCCTTAGATTCGTTGTCACGACGATATGCAACTGTTCCAGCTAGCGGCACTGCGGTATTAACTTTAGCTAACGGAGTCCCAGGTCAAACCTTAACGCTTTATTCTACTGGCGCTAGAACTATCACGAACAACACAGCCACTAACGGCATCAGGCTTGCTGGTGGAACAGACTTTGTGATGGCTGCTGGCGACACGTTAACCGTAATATACAATGTTGATTTACGCTGGGATGAAATCGGCAGAAAGGTAGCATAACTATGGCACTTACTAAAGCACACAACAGAATGATATCGGGGTCGGTGGTTAACGTCATCGACTTTGGCGCATCTCCATCGGCATCTGGAGCGGTCAATGCTGCGGCTATTCAGGCAGCTATTGACTCAGTAGAACTGAATAATACGGGAATTGTTTACTTCCCTGCTGGCAATTACGAGATTAATGCTGGCTTGGTTATAAGCGACATTGGCGTAATTCTACGGGGCGATGGTGGCAATTCATCTATTACTAAGATTACAGCCACGCATACGACCGGCCCAGTAATTAGGATCAAGCAAAGATCTTGCGGCGTTGAAGGCATAGCGATTGACAGCGATGCTGCTAGATACGCTGCTACCGTAGCAGATGGTCACGGGATTTACTACGAGCAGGATGATAATCCAGGGCAGTCTATGTCTCGTGGCAGGTTCTACGATGTTAACATTCTTAGACAGCCTTTAGACGGTCTTCATATTGCTGGCGGGTTTGAGTTTGGCGTTGTTGAATTGGTTACTGTTGCAGACTGCAAGCGACATGGATTTGTTTTAGATGACGGAACCAGAAGTGGCAGAACAAATAAGGACTTAGCTCCTTTTCAGTTTAGCTTGATAAATTCTAGGGCTATTGAGTGTGGTGGTAATGGGTTATTACTTGGTGCTTCTGGCGAAACTTTAACTACCCAAAACGGCTACTTTAATAACTTTGAGGCATTAGGTTGTTGCTGGAGTTCTTCGACAAGAGAGTCATTGTTCCAGATTGATTCCCGTTGTAATGGTCAAGTGTTTATAAATTCTGATGTAGAAGATCAACAATACGCAAATACCACAACTGCTACTACTGGATCTACTAGAACTGCTAATGCCACGCCAGCCAAAGGCTTTCAGTTATCTGGCTCAAGAACCACCATGATTGGCCCGTACTTTTCATCATTGTTGTCTAGTGTTGAATCTGGTGCTGACGATATAACAATCGAACACCCAAGAATATTTGCAGGAACCTATGCCGTCAATCAGGCTAATGCTTTTATTTTCACTTCACTTGTTCAAGGCGTTTACTTTAAAGCAAGCACTAACCAGACGACTGGTGTAACAAATTTAATCCAGAATCAATCAAACAATGCTGACATCTTCATTGACGGCAAGCAGTACAAGGGTAATACATACAGTCTTGGAGACTTTGAGGTACATAGTGATGGTGTCGAAAGGACGGTAGTAAGCGGTTCTTTAGATATATCAGAGGATTTTGTATTTGTTAAAGGTGAAGGCAATACAACCGACTCTGTTACTACATTAAGATTAGCGTCTGGGATCAATGGCTTTAACGGGTTGATAGTCCATATCATCAATCGCAACGCTTATACCATCACACTAAATCACAGCACTGGTAATATGTACTTTGCAGCAGGAGCAAACAAGGCTCTTGCACAATATCAGGGTGTAACGCTGGCTTACAGCGAAACCGGCAATGCATGGATAGAGGTTTAAATTATGACTATTAAACAATACGGCGGTGTATTTGGCCGCAACCCTACATTCAACAATGTGACCATCGAGGGGACTTTAACCTTTGACGGTGACATAGATATTAATTCAGACCTGACTATTAGTGGTAATTTATATTTGCCAGACAACAGCAAAGCCATCTTTGGCACTGGCAGCGACCTACAGATTTATCATGATGGGTTAAATAGTTACATAACAGACAACGGTACAGGAGATTTGATAGTAACTTCTCCTACAGCTTATCGTGTGCGGACTGATCAGTTTCAGATAAATAACGCCGCCAATACTGCGGAGTTAATTCAGGCAGTGGCAGGAGGGGCGGTAAAACTTAGACATAACGGATCACTAAAACTAGCCACCACAGCCACAGGCATTGATGTCACGGGCAGCGTCACGGCGGATGGGCTTACTGTAAATTCTGGAACTGCAAACAATGTAGCTACATTCTCATCGACAGATGCTTATGCGCTAATTAAGTTTGAAGATAACACCACAGCAGCAGAAATGACATTAGGTGCTTTAGCTGACGATATGGTGTTTAGAGTTAATGCAACAGAAGCCATGCGCATCGATTCCCTTGGACGGGTTGGTATTGGCATGACAGCTAATACTGGGTGTTTGCTAAATGTAAACGACAATATAAGAGCAGAAAACTCAGCGTTTCTTGCGGGTCGAGAAACTGCTGCACTTCCTGCATTTGCATTTCACGATGACACTGACACTGGGATGTTCAATGTTGCGTCCAATATCCTTGCGTTTTCTACGGCTGGCGTAGAAGCCATGCGCATCGATTCCAGCGGCCATGCCATCATCCCCGCAGGTGTAACGCTAGGCACATCGGCAGGTGTTTATGATGCGGCTAAAACGCTGGATGACTATGAGGAGGGTGCTTGGACTCCTACCTTAGAAGGCGCTGTAAGTGCTGGATCATATTCAGTAGCTATAGAAGATTCATCTTGTAAATACACTAAAGTAGGAAGACAGGTCACCGTTACAGGTAGGTTCACATTTACCGTTTCTAGCGCAGGGTCAAGTTATGCGAAAATTGGAGGCTTGCCATTTGCAACTAGCGCCACTAACGCGATGGCAGGAGCAGTAAGAACAAAGGGCATTGGTTTAGCGGCAGGAACAGTAAGTCTTTGTACATTAAATCCAACATCAGGTTCCGTTTCTTATTTTGCAATAGGCCAATCTATTGACAACGCGAATTCAGTCCTTTTGGACATTGCTGGAATTTCGTCTACTGATCAAATCACCGTGACGCTGACATACTTTGTTTAATTGTAACAACCATACGCCTAGTGGATTCTAGGCACAGACAGGAGAAACACAATGGCTTTAGAAAAAGTAGTAACAGAAGACAAGATTGAAATCGTAGGCGAGTACAAGGCAGTACAAGTACGAACCTGCACCAAAGTAATGGAAGACGGCGTAGAGCTATCCTCTGGCTACCATCGTCACGTCATCATGGCTGGTCAGGACTACAGCGGCGAATCAGCAGAAGTCCAAGCGATTTGTGCAGCGGTTCACACGGCTGAAGTCATCGCAGCCTTTGAAGCATCACAAGGAGACGCACTATGAGCGCAACATTTAACTGGGTAATCTCTACCCTTGAGCGTGACTTACAGCCAGCCGATATGGACGGTGCGGTAATCGTCGCCCATTGGCGCTGCAATGCGTCTCAGGACGACTACTCTGCTACCAGCTACGGCACTTGTGGCTTCACGCCAGACCCGTCTAGCCCAACGTATGTACCCTATGCAGATGTTACCGAAGAATTGGCATTGTCCTGGTGCTTCGCTGATGGGGTAGATAAGGATGCTATCGAGGCCAGTCTCCAGGCTAACATTGACGGACAGATTAATCCTGTTACTGCTAGCGGAGTGCCTTGGTAATGCCAACATTAAAGGTCGATGATGCTGAGTACGAAATTGATGACATGTCACCTGAACAGCAGAAGATGGTCAGGCGCGTCTCAGAGCTGAACGATCAGATCGAGGAGATCCGATTTGTAATCACTGGGTATATTAATACCATCAAGTCGGATTTAGACAATAAGGAAAATGAAGAATGACTACTCTAGTAGAAAAAACAATCACTGCTGAAAACACTTTCAGCGATTCATTCAGGTTCGATGGAGACTTTAACTTTTCTATCCGAGGCACACTAACTACGGGTACTACTGTCACCGTACAACGTAGTATCGATGACTCCACTTGGACTGACGTTGATACCTTTACGTCCATTAGCGAGAACGTAGGCTTTGAGCCTGAGTTACTGTTCTATCGTGCTGGCGTTAAGACTGGCGAGTTCGGTGCTGGAACCAACATCACGGTGCGTATCGGTGCCAAGTGGATGACTCTGACGTAGGTGATGACATGCAAGAAGAAGCTAAAACAGTAATGGATTCGTTAGCCGTAGGTGGCACTGTGGCTACTTTAGCTGGATGGCTTCCTAGTATTGCCAGCCTGTTCACGATCATCTGGTTAAGTCTAAGAATCTGGGAGTCTGATACTGTACAGAAATTAGTTAAACGAGATGGCTGATGGAAACATGGGAGATCATTGTTTCCGGTTGGCCTATTGCAGCCGGTATATTTATACTGGTTCTGACCATTGGCAAGATCTTAAACCGTTTGGATGTTCTTGAATCCAAGATGGTTGAGGCTTGGAAAGCGATTAACGAATTGATAAGGAAGTGATATGGGTATTTTCCAATATGTAGAAATGGTATCTGTAATCATTGCTTGTGCATCTTCATTAGCGGCAATGACTCCTACCCCTAAAGACGATCAGATGGTTAGTCACTTGGGCAAAGCATGGGCCAAGCTGTACAAGGTTGTAGATATTCTAGCTCTTAATGTATTCCGAGCTAAGGATAAGTAGTGAGCGAGTCGTTACTAAGTCGTATCGGCGTCTCTGGCTACAACAAACCTAAGCGTACACCCAAGCACCCTACCAAGTCTCATGTCGTGGTGGCCAAGGTTGGCGATCAGACCAAGACCATTCGATTCGGGCAACAGGGTGTTAGTGGGTCTCCACCAAGTGAAGGTGAATCTGAATCTAGTAGAAAGAGACGTGAATCATTCAAGGCACGTCATAGAAAGAACATAGCCAAGGGCAAAATGTCTGCGGCTTACTGGGCTAATAAGGTGAAATGGTAATGAGAAAACCCAAGAAAGGATTGTACGCAAACATCCAAGCTAAACGTGCTCGTATCGCTGGTGGATCTGGCGAGAAGATGCGTAAGCCAGGAACTAAAGGTGCTCCTACTGCTAAGGCATTCAAGAGTGCAGCGAAGACCGCATACAAGAGATGACGTTTAAGTTCTTCACTAGGGACGAGTTCAACTGCCAAGAGACTGGCGAGAACGAAATGCATGATGAGTTCATCCATGCACTCGATGCGCTACGGTCAGAGTGTGGGTTTCCGTTCAAGATCACCAGTGGTTATCGCTCACCCAAGCACTCAATCGAGGCCAAGAAGTCTAAACCTGGCACTCATGCCCAAGGGATTGCAGCAGATATTGCCGTGGCAGATGGCAACCAACGCTATCTCGTGGTGAAAAATGCTATGGCACTTGGCTTTAGCGGCGTAGGAGTGGCTAAGAGCTTCGTACACGTCGATACTCGTCTTGGTGTACCCGTGGTGTGGGTGTATTAAAGGGGCCTTAGAGACCCCTATACAGCGTCAGAAAGGTATGTCTTCTTCATCCAATGTGGCAGCAGGTTCAGCCTGTTTAGGTGCTGATTGACCTGAATCGCTCCAGAAGGTTTTGACATTGCCAATGTACGGAGCCTTAACACCCTGATCCCGTTCTTCTTTGCTCAGTGATTGTTGAATACCACCGTTGTTGTCGTACTTATCCTTCTCACTATCAATGTAGGCTGTACAGTTTGCATAGATAGATCCATTCTTGCCTTTGTAAAACTTAGACTTGTCTAGCTTTGTGACATCAATTGAAAAGTTTACGCCAATCTTACTCATCGTTATTTTCTCCTTCAAGGTTTGCAGTTATCATTAAGTTTGTAAGTTTTTCTTTCTGTTCTGGATTGAACCGATTGAAAACCACGCCCTTAATGTATGGGTTTAAATCGTTAGTTATTTCTTTAACGCCTATAGCATCTTCTTCATTGACGCAGTTATTAATATCAACGCAATAGTCCGCTATCATCACGTTTGCCTTGCCAGTCTCGGCCCTGTATCGATCCTTGAATGCTGTCTTGTGACCTTTAGGCGCACCATTGAAGGCTTCCGTAACATCTTCATCTGACATGTTAGAGACGTATTCTAAAAACTCTAATGGCTTACCTTCATACAGCTTTGCTAACACAGCTTCGTATAAATCCCTAGCGGCATCTGGGTCTGGTGCTGCTTGTGGCAGATCTTCACCAGCATATATGTAGGCACCCAGTCCATGCATTGATAAGCCCTTAGTCAAGCATCGCATCTTGGCGGTGTTGATCTGGAAGGCATTAGGATTGGCTACTGCATTGTTGCGGTGA
>Ga0208134_1001259_pt1 | contig 14864 bp, 20 predicted proteins | sample VirMetDEL_Mar_31_FD_184515 | JGI IMG/M metagenome (GOLD analysis project Ga0208134, IMG submission 184515) | Aqueous microbial communities from the Delaware River and Bay under freshwater to marine salinity gradient to study organic matter... | ecosystem: Environmental > Aquatic > Marine >... | reverse complement strand
TACACTGTTATAAGAAATAGTACCACCATTTGCATTGAAACTTTCCAACATTAGAGCATGCAAATAAGGTTTACTATTCCTCAAACTCATATTCTCTAATAGCTTAAGTCCCATAACAAGGTTACTATCTCCATTTCCTAATGCAGTCAATAACATTCCATAAGTACCTTTATCTAAGACAGTTTTAAAGCCGTCTATATACTCATTAACACCAGTATCAGTCACTATTTTAGAAATAGGATATGTACCTTTAAGTATCATTTCAAGAACCTCTCTTTCTTTCTCATTACAAGTGGTATACCCATGCTTCTTATTGGGTAAAGACTTAACTTGGTTAACATCCTCATAAAAATCTAATACACACTCATTAGTGTTACTATTATACTTATCTACTGCTTTTTTAAGTTTAGCTAAAGCAACGTTATAAAAAGGCTGTCCTTCAATACTCTCTAATTGGTGGATTGTTTTTATATCATGCCCATAAGAACTATTTTTAACCTCCCCATAATTATAATCCGCTGTAACGGCCATTTCTGCATAGAAACGGGTATTCCAGTGGTGGTGCTGATGTATTAAATTAGGCTTATTACTACCTATAACATACTTAGTTGCTGTTTTATGTATCTGGACTCTTTTAGCTTTCTGAGAATATCTATTAAAAGAAGTTCTCGGAAAGACAGAGCTTTTTAAAAACAAAACTTTGTCAGAGTCTACTATCCTTTTTCTATTGATTACTTTGTAAAAAGTGTTTAAGTAATCAGTAACATCTGTCATTTCTATTCCGTCTTTTAGCACATATTCGCTACCTTGTAACTCTAATGGTCCACATACGAACTTGTCGACTGTTACACCAGTTGGCAATACTACTGGCTTTATAAACGCCTTAAATGTGTAAGTTTTAAACTCCTCCACATAAGCAGAAAGCCCGTCATTAGACAGGCTTACTTTCTTCTTTATATCTTCCATATTATTAGCTTAATAACATTCCTTTAAATTTGTCATCTGATAAAAGCTTACTAACTCTTGTAGCGTGCTTCTTAAATAATCTATTTGCTAATGCATACACTAAGTCCATAGCTAATATAGTCTTATCGTGGTTAACTATCTCTAAGATTCTATCAACAAAAGGTGTCCCATTCGTCCCTTTCTTCTCGAACTCAATCAAAGTGTAATTCACCAACCTAAATGTAATTGCCGCAGCAATATCTGCTCTATAGTCTGTACTATCTAAGTTCCCTATTGTTTTCTCTAAATCCTTAACTACGTCTTTCCACTTCCCGTGCACTAATTTCTCTGGAGTAATTAATTTATCTAACTTGTTATGAATAAACAAAGTAAAGTTAGATCCAATAATATTATCCTCGTCATCAAATATACCTGCAGAAATATCTAAAGCTCTTTCTAAAGCTAACGGCGCTTGTAAATCTGGTACAGACTCTAAACAACGCGCAAAGGCCATAAAAGTTCTACCAGTTGCTTGGTTGTTATTCTGATTAGGTGTAAACATCTCAGGATAAAGCATAGCAAAGTTAATGAATTCATCACGTACTCCTACTTGTTCCATATGAGTAGCTAATAATTTATAATCGAAATCAGCTGTGAATGTAATAAACCTTGTTTTCTGCGCATTATCCATAGCAGATACAGTATATTCTCCATTATCTGGATTAGAAGTCAATATGATTTGAGTATTCTTGGGTAATTTCCAAGTACCTAATTGTCCTTTATCTAATAACTCCATTGTTGACTGTAATAACAAAGGATTTGCTCTACTGTAATCATCTAATAATAGTAGATTCGCCCCATCTTTCTCTTGCGGCACCCAACTTGGGATCGCAAAGTCCATTACTGGATCAGAGCCTGCTACTAATGTGTAACCTGCTGTAATATGTGCATCCAAAGATGCTTCAGCTACAGAGATGTTCTCTCCTTCCGGAGTTAACATAGCATACTTCTTAATAGGGAAACCTGTTAAATCACCTACTTCCTCAAAAGCACCTAAGTTAATCTTAGTGAATTTGATACCTCTTTCTTCAGCAATTTCTTCTACAATAGCTGTTTTACCAATACCATGACCACCTTCTAAACAAACAGTATAAGGCTTTAGCCCTTTGTTTTCTAAAGCGATGTTATTGTCCATGATAAATAATATGTTGTCTTTAATTTCTTTTAAATTCATAATTGTAATTTTAAATAGTTGGTTTGTAATTGTCTAATTTTTCTAAAAAGTACTCTATATTCTTTGGCCCAAATTCTTTGAACAAGTTTTGTAAATTATCCGTAAATTTTAAACTAGTGGAAGTATTCCCTATCTTAAAGCTCGGTCTCAACGCCACCGCGTTGGCTAAAACTGTTGCAACTAATTCTTTGGTACACCTGTCTTCCTCTATGAGGCCAACTTCAGTATACATAGTCTTGATTTCTTCAGACAAAGTTGTTTTTATCTCTTTTGTAAGCTCTAATACAGTCCCTACGATTATTTCTCCATAAGTAACTTTATCAAACTTCTTGCTTTCTGCAAAAAGGTTATGACGAAGCTCAAAAGTGTATCTTTTATCCACTAGTGTTGGGCCCAAAGAAGAGGGCATAAAGCTTAATGCTAAATTATGCCCTAAGCTTTGGTTGCCAAAGTTAGTGTGTGATAAATATTCTTGTATTTTTTCTAAAGTTGCTATATTCTTTAATAAACCCATTTGTTATTTTTTATATATATTGTTTTTTTAATTTCCTTCCAAGACATTGTAATAGCTATTCCCTCTCTTTCAATAATCAAGCTTACGTTTCTTTTGTTCCAAGGAGGACTAAAAAACTGTAATACCCTCCAAACCTGTCCTATATCTGGCAAAGTAGATCCTCTTAATTTAAATTGAGGTCTAAAAGGGCGTTTTTTAAATAAAATAAAGTCTCCCTCATTTACATCCTTAATTAAAACGTTATTTGTCTTACGCATTGCCTATTTTTTAGGTGTTTTCCCAATTTGGAACATTCTACATTTACTACCTGGATCGAACTTAGTCCCATTCTCTGTAATAACAAATAAATGAGTACCTAAGAGCTTCTCTGTACAACTTATATAACCATCTGTTAAATGGATAGCTGCAGTGTAGTCTCTTCTCTTCTCATTGTATCGTTTAATTACCATGTCTATATTAGAACCACCACCACCATGAATGTTTTTAGGCGGTTTCCCCGTATATCTAAAATCATCGTGTATAACGGTATCCCAAGTTACTACATCAATTACAGCTCCCGCTTTATAGATATAGTTTATCTGCTCAAAGACATCTGCGATCTCCTTGTTTCCCATAGAACCACTTGTATCCACTGATACAAATATCATCTGCTTTCTTTTAGTTCGCAGGCCTGGTAGTCCTATAAATCGCTTTGACTCTCTCTTATGAGTCTTCTTTCTTGTGATATCTAATACAGTTCCTAAAAACTTTCTAAACCAACCTTTCCAGTTAAATACCTCTGGTTTCTTCTCAAATAACTTTTCTATCTCTCTACTAAGACCTCCGGGTAGATTACCTCTTGTCTTAGAATCAGATTCTTTATAAGCTTCTTTAAGAATATGCTTTTGTTGGTTATCAAATAGTTTCTTTTGTTGGGTTGTTAAGTCCTTGTAGTTGTTCCAATCATGCTCTCCTTTACCTTCTCCGGTCATAGCGTCCATCGCATCTTTGAAATCAGGGTTGTTCTTCTTCTCTTCCTCTATGGCAGCGTAGTAGAACTTCGAACCTTTTTTAGGAGGCAGTTGCAAATCTAGAAATGGAGCTCTATTATACATAATCCATTTCTCATTAATCTGATTCTCTGGGATGTACTGATTTATTTCCATGTCCATAGCTATATTAGCTGTCTCCGCGTTAGCATAAGTGGAATGCACTTGTAAATGCCCAAAGGCAACATGAAGTGTCTCATGATGCACTATTCCTTGCCTTTCTGCAGGAGAGAGCGTCTTAAAGTAATCTGGGTTTATTAGTAGATCAACATTAAACGCTTCCGGGTCAATAGTTACTGCCGCTGTGGGCACTTTTGTTGTAATTGTTTTCTTAAGCCCCATTAATATGTGGCCAAAGAAAGGGTTATCAAACAGGAAACTCTTCACTGTTGACGATAAATCTCTATATGTCATAATTCTATTTTAGAACTACTCCTCTTCATTGCGCGCTAAGCGCTTCTTCTCTCTCTTATGTAGTAAGTTAAATTTTATAATTGCTTGTTCTTCTTTTAAGTATGTAAACGCACTTTTGCCAAAGCGTTTACTGGAAGGGTAAGTTTCTGTATTATAAAGCTTGTTAATCTTTCTGATAAACACTTCATAATAAGCTTTCTTAGGATCTGTATTACCTACTTTATACAAATAGACGTAGTCAGATTCCTTAACTCTCTAAGAAAGACCTTTTACTTCTCCCCTTCCAATAAATTCTTTCTGCAAAAGCCTAACTTTGCTTTCTTGCATATCCTATTGGTTGTGAGCCTCCTTCACCTCCTTCAGCTTGAAGGGAGTCGGCCTGTTGTTGTTGCTGTTGTTGCTCTAAATATTCCATAACTCCTGCTGGTGGAGTATTTAATTGTTGGTCTAATATCTTTTCACTTAATTCAAGTTTCTTTTTAATTACACTATTCTCCAATTTTCTTAAAGGCCTGTTTTTTCTAATCAGTATCACTAATATTGCGATACATAAAATTATTATTATTCCTTCTCCTACGTTCTCAATCATCTTTCTTCTTTAATAAAAATTCTATCTCTCTATCTAAATACTCTCTAGCTTTTTCTAAGTCTAGAACAGCATTCTCCTTCTTACCATGTCTTATAATATACTTTAAAACATTGCCAATGTTAAAGTTTAGTCCAAATATTTTGACTAAATCGATAACATCGACACTATTTTTAGTATTCTTATAATGACTAGGCTTTACGCCTTCTTTTGCCATGTTTACCTCTTATTTTTGTAAATTTAGTATCCATTATATGATCGTTGCAAAATCCTTCTATATCAAGTAGCTCTGGAGAGTTTCTATAGCTATTTAGAGCTTTTTCACTTCTACTATCCATTGTGTACCATTTACCCATAGTAAAGCCTGAATAATAATATTTGCCTTCCATATATAAATCCTCTTTTGATTTACTTGCAATCATATTCAAGTACTCCACTATAGTTGCACTTTTTTGGTATAAAGAATGGTCTTCTGCTAGAAGCAGTTCCCAAATACCTGGGTGTTCCTCTTCTAAATACATTGCAAATGCAACAAACATACTCTTTGTTGACGTAGCTAAAAAATCACATAAATTATCTATTTCTTCCTTACTTAACTTAGCTATAGGGTATACTAATCCATACATTCCCATTTTTATCCGATTAAGTTACTTCACAAGAAGCTCCGGAACAAGCTAATTCACCATTTAAATTAGTATTGTCTGAAGTTTCTATTACTTTTGTTAAATCTATACCTTTCAAATGCTTAAGTCCTTCATAGTACTGCTCCTTTGTTATCTCTTCGAAAGGCGCTTGTTTGTATGTACCACCATCAAAAGGCAATACAGATATACCATTGTAATACTCTTTGTTAACCCACATCCAATCTCTAACGATATCCCACTCCTCTTCTTTTAACGAGATAGTGCACGATACATTATGGGAATTCTCCCCTTCGAAATGCCCTGGTTTAACCCATTCTTTAGATACTTTCTTAACACGCTCTAACAAATTAATAGCACTCTCTGTCCTTAAGATAGCACCTTCCGGGGCTTTCTGCGGTACAGAAATAACTGCTGTCTTATCAGGAGTTTCCCAATAATCTTCTAACAATTCAGGATTATTTATACTTAAATAAGTATATAAAGCCTCTGTCTTGTCTATTTGTACTCTACGTGTGTAATATTCACTATGATAAGCGTGTATACCAGACGAAGTTCCTAACACTAAGCTAGTTGTTCCTGCTGGTTTTACTGCAGTCTGTCTTGCTGCTGTGTTTATTCCTATAATCTTTGCTACTCTATCATTTTCAATTGTAACATTTAAAGCTGATTCTCTAAAATCAAGATGTAAAAGGTCTTTATTAGCTATTCCTGTAATAGAAACACCTATTAAAGCATCTTTCTCAGTATTTACTCTCCAAATATCTCTTAAGTAATGGAAATCAGTATAACCTGCTTGCAATGTAGCTATAAATGAAGCTGCTTTTGCTGCCAAGTTAAACTCTTTCTGTGTCTTAATGATTAAACCATTAATTTCTACTAGATTACAAAACTGATTAGGCCTTAGTCCTATTTCTACACAAGGGTTTGAACCCCATGCTTTGTCATTTGTAAAGTAAAACCCTGGTTCTCCTGCTTTAGAGTCCCTTGTTTTCTGCCATAATTCGTCGAAAACTTCTTTAGTAACTTCATTTCTATCCATTACAACACTGTTATTAGCTCTACCTCGTTGGGGATTACGTTCCCACCACTGTCCGGCCTTAGCTCCTAACATATCTGATGCATCGATATCAAAGAAAGATATCATAGCACTTCTTCTTATCCCTCCTGCAAGTACTGCATTTGCAATATAACAAAGCATATCATGACATTCTAATGCAGATAACCTCTCTCCTGTGCTTTTGCTTTCTAGAATACCTTCTATCTGAGATAGAGCTATTCTTAAAGGTGCTGGTCCTGGAGCCCTTCCTCCTGCTGTTACCAAAATAGCTCCTTTTTCTCTAATTTCTGAGAAATCGAATTCTAATTTTGACGTTGTCTTCCCTGTGTAAGACTTTAATAACGCTTTAACTGCGTCTGCCCATCCCATAATACTATCTTCAATAAGATAGCGACGTTTGTGACCTACTGGCGTTACAATATTTGGTAATTTATCAATATCTTGGGTTTGTATACTATAACCAACACCTGTTCCAGATAACAACATAAACATTGTTTCACTAAAAGCATGTATTGAGTCTATTGGTACAAAACTGCAATTGAATATTCTTGTATTATTCACTTCTATAGCCTTCCCTGCAAATTGCAGACTTCTCATTGAGGGCAACACCTTCTTAGGTAATACAAAATCAGTATACACTTTCTTTATCTCCTTCTTTAGTTGGGGATATTTCTTAATGTGCATATTCTGATTTCTGGTAACTAACTCTTTCCAAGTCTCTCTTCTTTCTTCTTCTGGTAGATACTTACTATACTTCATGTGAGTAATTATATCCGACAGAATTTTCTTATCCTTCTCCATATTCTAAAATAAAGTTAATTCGTCATTATTGCCGTTCTTAAGGGCTTTAAGTTTATCAAAAAAGTCTGAATATTTTTCTTTTGTCCAATCCCCTCTATCTGTTTTTAAATTAATAAGGGTGTACATTTCTACAAATCTATCTAGACCGTCTTTTTCTCCGTGTTTTTCTGTAAATGTGGATATAACTTTGCTGATGACATCTCTTTTAGTCTTTCCTTCCGCTACAATTCTCTTTGCATTTACTTTTCCAATCTTTTCTGCTCCTGCGATATGATCAACGCTATCTCCCGATAGTACTTGAGTCATTAATATTGTGAATCCTTCCTCCGCAGTAGTATTGATCCATTTCTTGGTATAAGTGTTATAATGAACACCGGGACTCATTGCTAAGTCTTTATCTTTAGAGTATATATAAGTACCATCGCTATGGCCCATTATACATAGGTCATCTGCTTCTAAATCTTTTTCCTTGTGGTAATTATAATTCTCTTCAATATACCTTTCTACCATACATTTGTATTCTCCTTCTTTAGGGAATTTAGGTGTATATTTCCTATTGCCTTTGTATTTCTTTACACTGGCTACCAAACTTCTAAAATTGTCACTTGTTTTTCCTGAAAATAAGAATAAATAGTCTTTTGAGAATTTCTCTGTCTCTTTCTTAATTGCTTTAATTCTCTTCTCGGTTAAGTCACAAATAGTATTATATGGTATTATTGCTTCGAGGCTTAATCCTCCTTTAAACATTCTCTCTATATCATAAGCAACTAAGTACTTTATGAAATCTGCATCTATTAGTCCTACTAAATTCTTCTTCATGTATGTTTGTTTATTGTATTATATCTCGTATATTTCAAGAATACAATACCCTACTTTATTAGGGTCTACTCCGCCCCATTTGTATTCTACTTCTGTCACATAATCTATATTATCATCAGGCCAAAACCCAAGAGTAGTTAATGCATCACATGTAAATTTATCTATTATAGAAGTTGGGTTAGAGACATCAAGTTTCCTTTGGTTACCGTGGTAATAAGTATACTCTAATCTATAAGGCCCTACACCTCCTTTAGGTATCTTCATTTTCTTTATACAATCAAACATAGCATGCTTCGCAGCATTACTCTTCATAGAAAACCAGTTCCTATAATTGTTTAAATTGAATATGGCTTTCCCTTTCTTTGTTTTACTTTTAGTAGTATGAACAAATAAAGGCAAAGTAAGTGTTGCTATTAATTTCATATTATAAATTTATGTGGCTCTTCTAATATATTACAAATGTAATCTCTTCCACCTCCTTTTGCTAAATCGCTCAAGTCTTTTGCTTTGTATTTAACAGCTAAGCGGTCCGGTATCTCTATTTGTGTAATATTAAACTCGGTACAAATGCTCTTTCCAAACTCTCTACCATAATTAGGCTTATCTAAGTCCTTATTTTCATAATCATTGTCGTATAATAGATAGATATTAGTAAATCTATCTCGTAGTTGTTGTAAAATGTGTTCCTTTGGTTTAGTTTTTTCACTCTGCAGGGCTACTGCAGGTATTCCAGTTATACTGTCTATAGTCATTACATCTTTCATAGACTTGGTTATTATCAGGCATTCCTCTTTATCAGGAAGCTGAGACCAACCATAGAATACACTAGCATCATGTGATTTAAACCATTTATTACTTTTACTGAATGGTTGATAAATAGTAAAAGTAGATATATTATCCTTTACTTCTCTAAAACAATACGCAAATCTTTCTGCGGTAACTATCTTAGAGTTAAAGAATATGTGACTTATTGGCGATACTCTGTATTTTAATAAAGTCTCTTTGGTTATACCAAAGCTACTCCAAAAGTCAACATCGCATTTTGCCCATTTACGTCTTTTTACATTAATTGTAGGCTTGACATATTCAATCTTTTTATTGTATGCAATAATAGGTTTAACAGCATATTCCATGTCTGACTTGAACATATTTGTCAAGCCAGAATCATGGACTATTTTGTTAATGGCCCCTCTATAAGAGAGACCAAACTTTAATTGTACAAACTTAATTATATCCCCACCAATTCCTGCAAAATCGTTAAATAATACAGTATTGTTCTTCACATAAATTGCGAATGAGGCCTTATTCTCGCTTCTCAGCGGAGATAGTTGAGCTCTTCCAATTGTAAATTCTCCTATGTAATGTCTGAATAAGTCATAATGATTACAATGCTTATGTATGTCTTCTGGTGAAGCATAAGGCAGCAAATCTTCTGGCTTAAACTCAAACATATCTTACATATCAAACATTGTGTCCTCTGCCTCTTCAGCAGAAGGTACATCCTGTACTATTTCCTTCATTTGGTCAGCACTTGTAGGCTTAAGCTTAGTGTCCGCGTCAGCAGTACTAGCCGGCTCTACAGCAGGTAACCATTTTCTGATCTCAATTCTCTCTTTCGGAGATCTTGGAGATCCATAATTAGCAAAGACATTAATAAGCCCATCGCCTATAGCGTCTTTAACTTTAACATACAAATCAGTATCGTCTTTAAACGACATGATAGGAGTACCTCCTGTATGTTCTACTATTTTATTCAAGAAACTCCACTCTTTCTTCATGGCGTCCTTGAAAGTCATTCCCCAAGCATTAGGATAATCCTCTGCTTTGATGCTGAAACAAGCTCTATTAGCTTTATTACCATCTGGGTCTTCGAAATAAACTTTAAAGTCAGGTGCTCTATCGTTTGTCTTAGTAGTTCGTTCATCAGCCATAGTAACTTTTACGTTCTTAGCTCTTCCCGCTACTCCTTTGTTAAATACTTTTCTTTCTTCCGCTTTCGTTAAATCGTCTTGTGTAAATTCGAAACTCATCTTCTTTTCTGTATTTTAATTATTTAAATATTTTGTCCCAATGGAATGTCATTTTTCCATCACTATCGGACTCGCAAATTGTAATATCCTGCTCACGTAAATGTTCTATACGCGCTCCTGATGCTATAAGTTCAGACGATTTAAAACTGAATATTGTTTTATTATCTTTTCTATAACAAAGAGCGATTGCATCTGAATTCGCCGCTAGCATTTGACTCATCTTGCCACTAACATCTATATCCGTAGCAGCTAATTCGCTTCCCTGCCTGGTTATAGTCTTAGATTTAGTATGTGCAACTAGTATAACTGTATCGCAATATAAGTTTAGCATTGCAATTACATTAAAGAAGGCCTCACGAATAGGTAACCATCCCGCGCCATTAGCGACGGTCTTAAGGTCTTTCCCATTATAGTTCTTATTCTGTGGTGCCATTTTATGTAATTGTATAGCATAAGGCATAATTATATCCTCCAATACTCCTACGGTATCAACAGTAATATATTTATACAAATTCTTCTTATTCTCTACTTTATACGCTTTTAATTCTTTGATAATGTTTTTAAGTACATCCCAACTGGTACTTTCAGCAGCCTCTGCTGCATCAGGTACATCAATTTTAATACACCTGTAGTACCTAGTACCACTTTCTAAATCAATTATCAAATTATCTTTTAGGTGTGCTACTGCTGTAGTCTTTCCCTGTTTAGTGTGACCAAACACTACTAAAGTCTTAGGGTTTACGGCTGTTGCCGGTGTTTCTTTTAGTGGTAATAAACTCATTCTTTTAGTTTTATTTGTCCAGTCTTATTCCGTGAAATACAGGAAATCTTAAAGCACCTTTATCGGTTTCTTCAAAATAACGTATTTCAGCTGTTTTTCCAATATAATCAGCTTTATTAGTAAGCATTTCCGCTCTTTCTGTATGAGATAGCTTAGAACCTGTCTTACTCTCATGCCCATTATATTCTATTACTACTATGCCTTGTCCAGGCACTCTGTCGCTTTCTACAACATCAATTATCTCTAGCGCAACATCTTTGAATACTTTGACTTTTAAAAGATTTGAACTTCGTCCATTCACTTTATAACCATCTTTTCCCCATCTTACAATTGCTCCTTCATAACCTTCCTGCATAAATTTAGCATAATACGCGTCTAGTTCCGCTCTATCCTTAATTGTATAGGTTGGAACTAACTCAACATGATCCAAGTATTGTACTTTTCTCATTAAATTGTGGTATCTTATACTAAAAGGTTCTTTAGATATTAAATCATACACATGAAATTTTACTTTTTCAGACTCTCCTCTTCTATATTTCTTAATAAGTTTCATATTCTCTTGGAAGGTTAATCCGTGAGCATATAATTCTCCATCAATATAGTCGCCATCCAGCCATTCCAATTGATCAGCAATGTGTTCCATAGTAGTTATTGGGGTATTTTTGCGGGATATCATTTTATCTGACTTTCCTAAACATCTCATACCGTCTAACTTTGGTTGTATAAAACAAGGGTAAACAATTTTATGCTCTTCCTTTTCTATACTTTTTGCTAACATTGGTAAAACAACATTAGAGTCTTCACTTTCTTTCCTCGTAAGGAAATAACCTTCTTTGAGCTTTTTAAACATCAACGCTCTTTTTTCCAATTCGGCCTGTTCTGCACCTGTTGTTGCATTAGTTTTGCCGATGTTCTTTGGTTTGCATACTTTTTCATGCTTAACCTTTTTCCCATCAACTAACCCGGACTCTTGTATAAGAATTGCGTCTGTTGTTGTTACCTCTAGAAGCCTAATCTTCCCCTTTGAATCTTTCTTGTAAAGCCTCATCGTTATCTATAGTATTTAATTCTTCCTTAATTTGCGTATCTAATGCGTCTAATTCTTCAGAGTCATCTAGTGTACCACTAAAAGACACGTCTGCATTCTTTAGAACCTCCATATCTATGGTGGATTCTTTCGAGCTCCTTAGTGTATTGAACAACTCCTTGATACCGCGTTCTGCAAATTCTTTATCTTCTGGGATGCGCCCAGGCCAAGTAAATCCAAATGTCTTGATAACATCTTCAGTATCTTCATGTGTAAATTCATTATAATTGAACCTGAACTTGATACCATTGAATTTACCTACGAAATTCGTCTTAATCCAAATAGGATTTTTTCTAATATTTACTTTGTTTACTTTGTTCTCTGACATGCGTCTATTATTTTTTGTAGTTTGAAATAAATGTTCTGTTGTTTTATAATCATATCACCTAACAAGTAGGCTTCTAGTTCATTTACAGTTTTTCCTACTTGTTCACGTGATAAACGTGTCCAAGGGTTTAATTGTTCGTGCCTTTTCAAAAGGATCTTCCGCATAGCTTCATTTTTAGCAATAGATCCTCCACCTAACTTTGTGTGACTACCATAATTAGGTAAATACTTACCAGTACGAGATGAATATATGCTTATTTTAAAAGCACCTTGTTCGTCTCGGCCTAGCCAACCAGTAACAGTCATACAATTATTGTATAAATGTATTACACAGGATCTCTGATCATCGGTGGAATAAATTTGTATCTTAAGCTTTTTATCACTAGCTACAGTGTATTTAAAAGCATTAGTATCTTCCTCTTTAGTTTTATACATTTCTTATTGCCCTTATCTTCTTTTTTAATGAATTCTCTGCGGGTGTATCTGCTTTCGGTAATTCCGAAAAGAAGTTAACAGCTCCGTTGAAATAGAGAGGGGACTTAGTCCCTGCTCCACCGTGTCTAGATAGTAATACAGTTACAAACCGTATATTATCTTTATAAAATCTAACATCATAGCCTTCGTACTCTGGTATCTTATTTACGAATGGACTATATAGTGCAAATGAAATATCCACTGCACGAGAGGTTAATTTACTGTCTCCTAAATTAGCAACAGTAGGTTCACCTTGGTTAAATTTAATACCTTCCATACTTGACTGTGCTAAAGCTTGTTGCTGCACAATCACACTACTATACCCATACTTATTTCTAAGCTTAATCAAATACCCCGACATCTCTGTTATAGCGTCGGATATTTGAGCTCCTTTCTTAGGCTGTAACAAAGATACATGGTCTACAACAGTTAGCACTAGTTCCTCAGGGTCGTTAGGGATATAGATATCATCTACTTCCTTGGGCCCTGCACCATAGTCTACTGTTTTCTTCTTTTGTGTACCATTAATCTCTGCGTAATCCAATAATCTTTTATAGATTCCGAAAGGATGGGCGATATCTTCTATGTATTCTACGCATTCTAAAAATCCGTTTATATAATCTCTATGTTTATCTAATTCTTCTAATACTTCACAAGGCAGTTCTTCCTTGGTACTCATAAGCTCTTCAGGCGATACATTTAACTGTCCTTTAGATTTCGTGAACAAAGCATAACTCATAAATTGAGTTACTAAGCTTTCTTTACTTTCCTCTAAACAAAAATACTTTACTCTAAATTTTAGAGTAAGGTTGTTAGCTTGAATAAAGTCATATTGACTATATATAAAAGCATAGTTTGTATATTTACTCTTACCTGTCTTTGGTCCTGCAGTTACTTGATATATTTTACCTTTCTCTAAACCTACAACATGCTCTGAAAACCTTCTAAATGGCCATGGCAATGAATTCACTAACCCATCTTTTATCCTGTCTTTTCTTCTTTTTATATTACTTACTACTCTATCATATAAAGGATCTAGACTATCTTGGATCTCCTTGTTCTGATTCTCCGTGTCCAATGATTTCTCCATGAATCTTTATTTTTAACATTTGTTCTAATAGTTGTTTTCCTATAACACTATCTCCATCTGTTTCCGATTTTAAATACCTTTCTATTCCTTTGCAATGACTTCTTATTGCAGGAAAAAGTGAATGTTCCCATGTTAAAGACGTTTTTACAATCTTACCAGTTACTGCGCAAAATGGTACAAAAATTACTTCATAATTAGTATAATAAAATAAAAACTTGTCACCGTTATCTAAATAATATATCATACCGTAGCTTCTGTCCAATTGTCATCACTATCAAAATCACTATCAGTGTCTTTCATAATCCCGTGGTTAGTTTCATACTCTCTTTGGAATAGCCAAGAGGCTGAATTCTTCATATATGACATAGCATTTTTGGTAGTTGACTTCTCTTTTCTGTCTTTCACTTCCCATTTTAATGCCTTCATTATATACTCATGATTATAACCATTCTTTATTGCTTGTTTGTATAGAGACTTACATTTTTCTCTATTACTCTTTAGTCCTCTAGTTCTTAACCAAGCACCGTGTTTGTCTGTTACGGGATATGTACTCCAAAACTCTTCAAAATCTGAAACTTCTTCAACTTTCTTTGCTTTTACAATCTTTTCTCCAATAACTTTTCTAAATTCTTCATAGCCTGTTACAGATATTGAGTAACCTTCTGCATTTGAATTTAGAACTCCTCTTCTATACAAGGAAATGTACTCCTCTTGTCTTACACTAGAATAAGGAAAATACTTTCCTCTCTTCCCATACTCTATTGTTGCTAATACTAGCACATCTTCCATTGATAATTCGCTCTTTATCACTTCTTCTACATCAATCTTCATTTAAGCGTTCTTATTTTACTCGTCTACCCTGCAAAATCATTAAGCAAAACCTCCCTAATGTCTTTTAAATCAACATTAGGTAAGTTGCTTGCTATCTCCTTTTCATTAAGAGTTTCATATGCGTAAATAAACCAGTGGATTTTACTTCTAATTCCTTTATTTACTACTTTTTTCATTATAATTCTTTTATCTTGGCCTCAAA
>Ga0208134_1001258_pt1 | contig 14871 bp, 16 predicted proteins | sample VirMetDEL_Mar_31_FD_184515 | JGI IMG/M metagenome (GOLD analysis project Ga0208134, IMG submission 184515) | Aqueous microbial communities from the Delaware River and Bay under freshwater to marine salinity gradient to study organic matter... | ecosystem: Environmental > Aquatic > Marine >... | reverse complement strand
GGCTCATCTACTTCAAAGAATAATGTTCCCTCCGTAGGATTAAAGAAATTACTTAATCCTGCTGCTCCTTCAAATAAAACATCAGCCAACCTCGTTTGCGATACCCCATATGTAGGTATGTAACTTGATGGGTAGGAGCCTTGTTCAAATTGAGCACCATATAAATAACCTTCATCTCCTACAACTGCTGTTTCAGCAGGGAAGTCAATTCTGACTAATAAATCACCTGCACCTGTTGGAGTTGTTTTTGCCTCAAATCTCTGCCAATCACTTGTCAATGTAAAAATGTCCTCTTGATTTTGACCTGTAGCACTTGCTAAATATAAAAATCTTGTTTTGATTTGCTTACCAATTGTACTACCCTTACCCTTCGCATAAAAAGTAAATGTATAAGGAAGAACATCTACATTTACAAAATCAAATATAACGGGGTCAGTTGTTGTGGCTATAAATTTTGTAGCATTATAATAGCCTTCTGGGCTTAATGTTTCTTTAGTATTTTCTTCTGTTGTGAATCCAGTTTTTGAAGCCCAACTTAGAGCCATAAAGTATTCCGAGTTAGGAATCAAATTAGTCCTACTCGGTTCAAGCAATAAAGAAGGACACGAACCATTAGAATAATCTAATCTCGGCATATCCTCAAGTATCCCTCCTGCAACAGGAGCAGTAGTAGTCTCTACATAAGGGTAGGCTACCATTCCTTGATTGAGCATTGCATCTTGGATGAGGATAGAACCTGTAGTTCCGCTTGTATCGCCATTAGCATCAGCAACATAAAATTGAGCATATTGTGCAGATGTTACATTTGCCGTAAAGGTGCAACGATACCATCCGCTCCCTATGCTTGTTATGGTTGCATCAATAGAATTATCAGAACCCAAAACACCATTCGCTAAATCAAAATAAGTTGTTGCTCCTCCGTAAGTTATACGCATCCAATTATTTGTACCCGCTTTAAAATATGCGCTTAATGTTTGAATACCCGTATCAGTAACATATTGGCGAATCCTTCCGTTTGCTGCACTCTTACTCAAGAGCCAAGCATCATTAGAACCATCATATCCCGATTGACCACTTGTTGCAGTTAAATCAGTTTGTAACCAAGTCGTAGTAAACGAATTACTCTGCAACAAGAGATTCTCATACCCCTTCTCTATATTACCATCCGCATTAACACGAGTAGCACTTATATTACTACCTCTTGTGAATGTAAAGTCTCCTGTTCCATCCGTAGGCTTTAAACTCCCAAGTGTACCATCCTCATAGCCACTCGGTATCATTACCAAACTTGCCGCTTCTAATGCATTCATATTTCTATCGCTACCAATTCATTCAACGCTGCGTAAGTACAAGCCTCCGCCTCAAATACATCCATACGAGCCTGTAATGTATATACATACTCACTTGTCTCTACTATCTTCTGGATCGTTCTGGTAATTGTCTCACCTTGATTCGGATCTGCTAGATAAGCAGCTAGTGTTAATGTTCCATCAGCAAGTCCTGATACATCAACAGGAACATCTAACTCCGTATTCCCTCCCATATTCACTGATCCTAGCAGGATCTGATCATTCACATCAGTAATAGAATAATAGACATAAGCCTGAGCCTGTCCATTACCTACATGAAAAGAAGCACTCTCAAAATTCTGGAAGTCTAAAACACTTTGATTCCATTCAATAGTATATCCAGAAGGCGGCTCAGTATCTACACTAATACCTATCCCCTGTGCCCATAAAGATCCATCACAACAATCTATAGAGTAGGTGTTTCTGCCTTTACATAAACAACCTCTCTTGCCTCCCTTAGGAGATGTTCTTGAAGGTGTCTTAAATTTCTTCATCTATTGGTGGGTTACAATATGTTGAGTTAGGGTATAGGATACAATAGGCAGTAGCGTATTCATCTCTTGAACTTGAACTACCAAAGGAGTGAATACCCATAGGAGTAGGCCAGACTAAATACTGCTGCCATACTTGGTTAGGGACATTCTTCCAATGTACATCTACGGCATACTTCTCACTTACTATCGCAGGGGTGAGTTCGTTTCCTTCTTCATCATATGTTGCAGGAGTTGTGGTAAGGTATCCCAACTTCACTACTGCTTCAGTTAGGTTTCCTTCCTCATCTCTTAAGAGGTCTATTGCAGCATCTGCTGCTGCCTCATCTACATATTCATATTTACGAGTTATCATAGTTCTGGCTCTGGCACAGGAACATATTCAATACGCTCCAATGCATTTAGTTGGTCGTGTATTGCCGCAAAAGCAGAATCATTCAATACCGCAGTTCCTACAATCCAATTGTCGTTTCCATCTTTAGCAAACTTCAAAAGGTTGTCTCCGTTTCTATATCCATCTAAAGCCTCGTATTGGGCTTGTGTTGCTTTTAATACTATCATAGGGCAGATATATAATTTTGAATAGCCGTGTTTAAATCTGCTTGTTCGCTTGTAAGGTCTGCACCCATCCCCCACATTCCGTGACCCACATTAGAAAAGAAAATTCCAGAGGCTCCATTATTCGCTGCAAAATTCCAAACACTCACAGATGGTACGGATGTACTTGTAGCTGAAGTATTTTGTGAAACAAAAGAACCATTGAAATACAAGTTAATTGTGTTTGAATTAGGTCTATTTACCAATTGTAATCCAACGCCTTCATTCGCACCAGAATTAGCAAGTCCTGCCGTACTATTCAAATAGTTTTCGCCATATCCAAATGGACGCCCCGAAATCATAGCATATCCTTCCCCGCTTTTAAATGTTCCTTCATATGCTTGTACTTGACCAGCGGTAGCAAGTTCGGAACGATACATAAACATAGATGCATTATTTAACTGATAATTAACAGCATCGGTGCTTGGTGCGTAGTTTGTATCTAAATAAGAACTTGAAGCATTTCCTCTAAATCCAATATCAGTTGTAAATGTCGGGCTATTCACTTTGGTTACTTGATGACTGCTCGGTGCTTTCCAGTTTAATGTCGCATAGTCGCTATCGCCATCCGTAGCGAACACATAGAACACATCAAGTTTGTCCCAAACACCCGCAGTTTTTAAATCCGTTACAAGAGTATTCTGCAAGGTTTGTTGAGCAGCACTTGGTGCAGTATATCCTAAAGCAGTTGACCTATCTAATACCGCTTGATAGTCGGTGTCAAATCCACCGCCTGCTAAATCAGCATATGCACTACCCCAACTTATATTATTGTCAGTATTGCCCCAAGCAGTAGACTCATATATCTTTCCCCAATTAATGTTGTTGCTCATTTCTTATTCTTTTTCATGAGATACTTCTTCAACTTCTGGATGTTAGCCTGTTTAGGCTTATAGGTAGTTCTTACAGAACCCATCCTGCGAAATTCTGATTCTTAGTAGGGTACATATCATCATTGTTATTCTGATTGTACTCTGGATAGGTAGCATTATTGAAACTCATATGATCTACAAATCTCCTCGCATAATGCTCTGCTATATCTCGCTCCTTCTGTACTAAATAATCTAGATCCTCCTTAGTAACACTCGTTCCATTCTCTGATCCTTTAGTATAGATGCCTCCATTTGCTACTTTAAAGTGGATATAAGGCAGTATCTCTATCGCTGCATAGTGTATGACCATATCCTGAATATAATCATCTAAGAGAGTCTGATAGTTAGTAGGTATGCTACCTGCTGCTATATCAGTTTTAAACTTCTCAAATAATCTCGTTCCCATTATGCCCTGAACATGAATGTCCTGAGCAATCTTGATGAATTGAATCATCTGATCACGATCAACATTACCATTGATCCCTGTTCTCTTTATAACATCAGCAGGGCTGACAAATAGTACCTGTGCCATATTAGTTTAATTTTCCTCTGTTAGGCATATCAATAGGGCGAGTATTTGCAGTATCATAATCCTTAGGATTAATCTTACTCTGTGGAACACCTGCTGCTGAAGCCTGTGAAGGTGCTACTCTCTTATCATTTTCTAAAGCCTCTGTCTGACTCTTAGGTAAGAACTTACCTCCTGATCTCTTTCTCATGTAAATGAGTCGCTGCCATTTATGATGACAATACGCTCCTCCCTTATACTTGAAGATAGAATATGTGCTTCTACCCTTAGGTGAGAATTGACCATTCACTCCAGAGAAACTCATTTGATTGATATCCTCTTTTCTATAGACCTTACCACCATCAGACAATCCAACCATCTCAACACAGAAGGTTCTGCTATTACTACTCAATGATCCTGAGTATCTATAGCGAATCTTAAACATACCTGCATCTTGTGAAGATCTCTCCTCAGCATCACCATATGAACTCACTGCAGCCATACTAACCGATGTGATCGCCTCTACGATCTGATCCTCATTATCTGGATCATCCACATCCTGCACCGCAGTTAATTCCCACTCCTCTTCATTGATATCCTCACCTTTATCAGCTAGGTATTCTAACCATTCCTTTTCATCCTCTTTCGTGAACTCTGGATCTGCCGCCATCTTGATTCCTGTTTCTTCCTCAATCACTTCCTGATCAGTAACATCCTCAACATCTGTAAACTCTAAAGGAGTTAATGTCTTGAAGTAAAGATTCAATGAAACATTATTGAAGGCTAGGATCTCATCTATAGCGTTAATCACCTGATTCTGCTTAGGTCTGATCACACTATTATCAAACAAAGTGAATGCCGTTTTAATCTCATCAGCATTATTCCCTAATCCTGTCTGATCCTTAACACCAAATAACATAGGGGAAGTGATTCTATGACCTACTAGGACCTTCTGTTGTGATTCCTTAGATAAGAACTCATATTGATTATGAGCATCTGATAACTGAACAGGCTCAATAGAAGCAGCAGTATCTGCTGAATCATTAAAGGAAAGGATAAACTTCCCTGCATTGGATGAGCCTCCCCACTTCTGCTTAATCTGAGATTCAATGTTCGCTCTTTCCTCCTCTGGTGGAACTCCGTTATTAAAGTTCACAATCATAGAAGGAGCAAGTCCGTTCTTAATGTTATTGATATGGTAGTTTGCTACCTCACCCTCTAACTCAGCATAAGGTAATGCACCTTGATAATCAACAGGGGAATAATAGTAAGAGCCACTGCGATAAGGTCTGAAGTATAAGATCTCAACTTTATCTCCTTGTGAGCCATAACCAAAAGCAGGAATGCGATCAACACCTTTCTTAGATCGTACCTCTTCCCAATTATAAGCATAGTAATATGCCTCAACTTCTCCCTCTTCATTACACTTCTCTGCTCTAAGAGTCTCTACAGGCATATGATATACCTCAACGATCTTAGTCTTATTCTGATTGTAGATCAATTGAAACGCACCATTACCTAGCATATAGTAATCATTGATTACTTTCTTCAATTCCTGATCCTTAATTAATTTCTTCAACTGAAGATATCCCTCTGGATTCTTTCCTGAATCTGTAGCATCAATACCATGACCGAAAATCATATCAATGATTCCAGAAGTTATAGCATTGTTAGTAGGAGATCCATTGAACCTGTCTATCAAATACTGAAAGTAATCATTATCATCTCCATACTCTACCCAACCCTTTCTAGGGTTCTCACTAATTACAGGGCTAGTATAACTAGATAATTGAACAAACTTGAACTGACTATTCTCCATAAATCTTAAACTCGTTATCCATAGTCTCCTCCGTAGTAGCCAATTTAGGCTGATATGTTGCTACTGAAGATCCTGAAGGAATAATATACATCTTGTCTTGTGAAAGTAGTTTGATTTTACCTACCTCCCAAATCTTGACAACATAAAAACTCTCCGCTACTAAGGCAGATACATCATAAGAGAAGGTTAGCACCTTTCTGAAATCATCATATGTTCCAGATATAGCAGTATCTACCTTCTCTACTCTTTGATCCTCAGATATGATTTCTATCTCAAAAGACTCCGTTGTGAAGTCCCTTAGATACATCGTAATCTGTGGAGTTGTATTTTCTTCTACAATAATCATCTAATTATAAAACCCAAAACAATTATAATGGTTACATTTGCCTAGTTCATCTCTCTTAGGTAGCCTTGCTACCAAAAAAGAAGCCCCTCCGTAATGGAAGGGCTTTTTTGATTCTATCAGGATCTGATCTTAGATATCAGTAATAGTTGAAGCATCAGCAGTAATCGTAGCATCTACGAAGTTAGCAGGGATCTTCTCCTGAGCGTTGAATGTCAAAGTATATCCAGACATATCACCCATCGCAGCACCTGTAACGATTGTACCACCATTAACATCAGCACCATAATCTAATCCCATTAGGAACTTGTTGCCGTTGTTATCTTCTATAATCACATGAGGACGAGCATAAGCCAATAATTTCAACTCATTGTGAGTTTGCTTAGTCATCTTCTTGAATGTAAGATTCAATACCTGATCAAAGAATGTAGTCCCATTCTCACGAGATGAAGTGATTGTCTGCTCAAAGCTAGAGTTTCCTTTTACTTCAAACTTGAACCAATCTGGAGTTCCTCCAAATGAGTCAATCACATCCGTATCAGTTCCATCATAGGTAATCGCACCTAATGTTCCGAAGTCAGCAAAGTAAACGGCAGTGATACCACCTACTACATCCTTACAGGGTTCGTTTCTTCCTTTTGTTAAAGCACACGCCATATTCTATAAGTATAAAAAAAAAGGGCAGACAAGCACTAGCCTACCTGCCCCTTTTAGGTTAATCAATCAACTATTAAGTATAGTATACGATGTCAGCACCGATACCAATCTGAACACCTGCAGTGAAGCGCATTACTACACGAACATTTTGTGATCCATCAAGATCAGCCATGTCTAGTAATTTCACTTCTTGGTGGTCGCTCAACAAACCTGTACCGAAGAACAAGTTAGATTTCTGTGCAGCTACCATATCGTTAGTAGGCATACCAGAAGCAACAAACAACTTAACACCATCAAAGGCTAGATCGCCTCCGTTGTACCAAGTAGTACCATTAGAAGCAACACCATTGCCTCCTAAGCCGTTAGCACCAAACCCACCTAAAGCACGAACATAAGCACGAGCGATATGCTGAGATACATAGATGTAAAGATCCTCTTTGCCGTATAATGCAGCAGGGATAGCATCAACTACTTTACCCAACTCATCAATAACATTAGCAGCAGTGATAGTAGTACCTACTACATCTACAACTGAAGCATCAGCAGCCAATAGAGCAGTGAAGCCATCAAACTCACCTTCGTTAGCATCAGCACCTGCCCAGATGTTAGTCTCATTCTTTGCAGCTACTTTAGCAGCAACATAACCGATTAGGTAATCAGCGAAGTTTGCAGGTAACTCATCAAAAGCAGAGTAACCCATAGAGATCGCTTCCCAATCCGATACAAAGTCAGATTTACACAATTCTAGGTTTACCTGAAGTTCTTTTGGAGTAAGAACCTTCTCAGCCAAAGTCAATGTAGAAGTATCAGAGAAATCACAAGTTGCATCTTTAGTGATAGCATCCAAGTTCATTGTCTTTAGTACTTCTTTGTACTTGACATTTGGTTTAATAGTAATACCGCCACCTTCAATAGTGTCGGCACTCAATAATGCAGCAGAAACATATTTCCCTGCAAATTCACCAGCATAAGTGGTAGTAATTGAAGTGGTTGTAGCCATTTTTCTTCTTTATTTAAATTAGGATAATTTACTCATTACACGAGATAAGGTAGTAGCACCAGCCTTATTGCTGAACTTCACCATATCTGGTTTCTTATCAACAGGAGCAGCAGCTACTTTCTTAGCAGCAGGTGCTTCATCAGCACTCATCTCTACTTTCTCCTCTTCTTTAACTTCTTCAGCAGCCATTTCTTCCTCTTGAGGCATCATAGCAGCAATCATTTCTTTAATCTCATTAATAGCAGCACCGAACTCTTCCTTAGTTACATAAGCCATCTCCTGCTCTTCCATAACTTCCTCTGTAGCTTCTTCCTCTACTACTTCCTCACCTGCTTCACGAATCTCAGAGATCACACCTTCCTCAACAATAACGAGGATACGACCATCTTCCAACTCATGCTCTCCTACAGGAGCAGCAACTTTCTCATCATCTTCACCAACTAAGAATACATTCTCACCTGCCTCAAATGATTCTGCTTCAACTACAACACCTCCTGCGAGTTTCATTGTAGCCATCTCAACTTTTACTTCTTCTTGTACTTCCTGAACTTCAGGAGTTTCTTGAGGAGTAAGAGCCATTTCAATCTTCTTGAATACTTCTTGTAGATTCATTTTTCTGAACTTTTCTAATTAAACAACTATTTATTAAGATTTTGGGTTATTTTCATAACTGATCCAATTCCTTCAATTTACTCTCTGCCCATCTCCTAGCACTTAATCCACCCCATAACATATATGAGATATATCCACAGGATGTGGTATCTCCCTCATCATAGTATTCCTGCGCTCTACTTAGGTAAGAATACATTCTCTTAATTGTCTCAACTGATAGAGGTTGCTTTTGGGCTAACTGCTGCGCTCTGACTTTACCCACTTGAGTAGCACACTTGTTGCCTTGCTTCTCATTGAGTTCAATTCCCTTCTTCGCATTGTTAGAAACTGAATCAGGATAGTCTCTGTATGATTCCATTTCCAACTTCTTCCCATTCTTGTATCTCTTGTCGTTCTTTACAGAACCTTTGATTATTCCCAGAAGATAAAGTGAGAGCAAGTGGTCTGCTTCTTCTGATTCAATTCTAGATAATTCTGTATTGATTTCAATAGCCGATTCTCGCTGCATGAACCATCCCTCAATACTGAATCCTTTGACCTTCCCACTTTTGACATATTCATTCCAGATATCCTCATTATTCACCTTCATACTTACCATCCAAGTTCCTACAGGATACTCTAAGCCATAGGCTCTGCTCTTATCCTTCTCTGGATCTTCTATGATCCAACTCTCAACTAATGATAAGCCTGATATCTTCTCCTGATGCTCTAGCGTAGCGTTACCCTGCTTACCATTCATCAGATATAATTCTGAGGCTCTACGGATTGTCTCCTTCGTAAAGAATACATAGTATTCCTGATCACCATCAACTCTATAGATAGGCTTTTCTGGAATCATTGCTGCTCCCATCAGGATCTTCTTCTCCTGATCTATCTCCTTGAATTCAAACTTATGATCCTTACTCATAGTGATAAAGTCCTCCTCTATAGCAGGATGCTCTACGATGCTTATCGCATCTATACCATGAAGGAGTTTATCTTCATCTAATACTAATTCAAAAAACTTCATATCTATCCTATTGTTGCCGTTTCTCTAATCTTTCTATCCATCTTCGCTGCACTCTGCACATCCTGATTCACTACATATGCTCTAACAGGAGTCTTACTTAATGACTCTGTAATCTGATTCCCTAGATCTGATACTTGCGTATCTAATGACAATCTAGGAGTAATTGAAGGTGCTGATATCTGTGGTCTAGGTGTTGATCCTCCACCACCGCCTCCTGTAGTCGCAGGAATTGGTGTAGCATAGATCTGTCTTACTGATGCAATACCTGAAGCTACAACTCCTGCTGCTGCTACCGCACCAAATATACCACCTTGAGCAAGTGCCTTCGTAGCACCTGTATATGTATTGATAATAGCCTCTGCAGCACTTAGTGCTTTTCCAGATTGAGCATTCTCTCCTGCTAATTGACTTAATGATCCTAGAGTACCTGCAATGATATCCAACTCAGCCATCTTCTGGCTTCTTGTCTTCTTAAGGGAATCCTTTCTGATTCCATCAGCAACATTCGCATACTGCTGATCTATCATAGCCATACTAGACCTTAGGTCTTTATGCATAGCTAATGTAACTGCATTAGTATCTGCAGCAAACTGAATCTCTTTAGAGGCAACCTTCGTTAATTCCTCATTATATTTCTGTGTTGAATCAGTAGCCTCATCCTGAGCCTTAGTAAAGGCATTCAATCTAGTTACTAAAGATTTTAATCTTCTATCTCTCTCTGCTTCTAGTTCAATGATTCTAGCCTCTGCCTCTGCTTGTTCTCTAATATCATCTCTTGATGATTCCCCTAAAGCAACTCGCTCTCTAATGATTCTTGCTCTTTCCTTAGCTATCGCTATCTCATCATCAGCAATCTCATTCTGTAGCCTAGCTGCTTCTCTAAGTGCATCTGCTCTCTCGGCATTAGTCTTATTCTCATCTTCTGCTGCTAACCTCAAAGATTCAATACTTGCTCTCCTTTCAGCATTGACCTTAATAAGAGCAATCTGTCTATCCTCTAGAGCCTGTTGTGCTTTCTCTAAATCAATTGCTGCTTTTGCTTCCTCTCTAATCTCATCACCTAATCCCTTGAATGATCCTTTCAGGATATCTACACCCTTAGCAAAGTCTCCTGTGAATATAGCAAAGATGCCTTCTCCAAATGTTGAGAATCTATCTACTAACACATCTACTACTGCACCCATTCCCTTAAGTGCTTGAGATAACTTATCAGCCCCTCTCTGAGTCTTTGTGAAGTAAGATGTAAGAGCCGTAATAGCAATCAATAAAAGTCCTATCCCTGTGGCTGCTATCGCAACCTTTAGAGACTTCATTGCAGTGATTCCTTGCTTGATTCCTGCAACTCCCTTTTTGAAACCTGATACTAACCCTCCTGTGAGTTTGTCTGCTTGAGCAGATAATCCAGATAATCCCCCCTCAAGGTTATCTACATTCTTCTCAGCATTGCTAGTATTTACATTGATTTCTATTTCTTTCTTAACCGCCATCTAATTTGTTCTTTAGCTTCACTCCATTTAGTGATGATCTTCCACTCTCCTTTAGCTATCATCAAATCCTGATCAATAGCCTCCTGTTTCTGAAGTTGCTCAATTATAAAACCCAAGTCCATCACACATCGTTTAGAAGTTCCAAAGTAGCCTCATCCGTTCTTAGGTTTATCTGGATCTGATTAATGATATATCTCCTACCTGCTATATCTAGCTTATCATTCATCCTCAACTGAGAAGATACATTGAAAGGCAGTATTGCCTTCATTGAGTATACCCTACGGCTAACTGAGTAGAGATCTGTGATATAATCTTCCCAGAATTGATTGTATAAGGTCTGTACGAAACTCTGTTCGTGAAAAGGATCAACTTCAAGTCCATAGGTTAGCATTTGCGTTACATCGGCTGCAACTCTGTTATTTATATTTCCACATAGATACACTTGATTAGAGGCAGTGGTTGTTCTTCCTGTTTCATCTAGGAATCCAATTGGATAGGATGAGATGTTTAATGTAGCAGGTGAGTAGAAGATTACAGGCTGACCGATATACGGATCTCCTTCCTTATCAATACTCTTTCCTACTAGGAAATTCACAATACCATTGCTAGTATCATCTAACTTCTGATATTTCATTAATTCAAATGTTGATTCAGCAGTCAACTCTCCACCATCAAATGTAAAGTCTGCTCTGAGATCTCCATATCCTATACCTCCGTTTGTGTTTCTATACGCCTCCTCTAGATATGATCCAGACTCCTGATACTTGAATGAGATCCTTCTATAGAGTTCTGGCTTCGTAACTTTCTCAGAAGATATATCTACATGATCAGTAATATCATAGTTAGATCCTAAAGCATACCAATCATCTAGTGGCTCTACTATGAACTTCGTTCTACTTGTAGGCTCAATCACTAGATTAAACATCTTCACTAAACCTAGAATGAAATCATAGACCTTCTGCTCAGGCATCTGATCACTCATGATAACATCTGTATTGAATGATTGAGGAGTTGAAGTAGATGCAGTAAATGATACTGCTCCTGCTCCAGAAGGTCTTCCATCGCTACTACATGAATCAATAGTAATAGTATTACCATTCCAATCAATAGGAGGCGAGAATCTTATCTGTACCTTATCTCCTCCACTTAGCCAAGCATTAAGATATACCTCTTCATTAGTTACACTTCCTGAATGTTGTCTGCTCATTACATACTGACCATTCACATACCAATGTAATTGATAGTCATCTGAAGATGTAATTGAATATCTCCAAATTAAACTTGTGGTAAATGGGCCATTTGTATAGGTATCTGTAGTAACATCAAACAAGCCTGTAGCTGAAGTGAAATCAATCTTTTCAGCAGTGTATCCATTAGCCTGATTAAAGAACATATATCCCTCTCTTCTATGTCCCCATAGGAATAAATCTGTGAACTTTCTATCTGCAAAGAAGGTAGATGTAAAGGTGATTCCATACTTACTCTCAATCGCATCTATCAACTTGCTGATCCTGATAGCAGGTTTTAACTCATAGTAATCTAAGCCATGATCATCATTACTCGTATGATAGGCGATATCATTATCATCGTGAGTGCTTGAGGCACTATCATAAAACCAATCATTAACAGGAGATATCAATGGATAGATAACATTCCCAGAATGAAGAGGAGTAGTTCCTTCCATTGCTCCTCTAATCACTGCACCATCATAGGCGTGGTCATATGCTGATAAATCAAGATCCGTTAATTCATCCTCACCGAATAAATCTTTGAGATTTACCCCTGCAGAAAAGAACACAACCTCATAAGCAGAAGGCTTACCATTAACCATATCTACAGACATCAACTCAATAGAACCCTCTCTGAATAATTCCTTATTCATAAAGATTGTAGCATCCTGTCTTAGTGCTGCATTAAACCCTCCTGAGATATCAGCATTATAGTAATGCTTAAATACATCATTATTCTGCCTTGAGGCAGGTACTTGAAAGTTCTGAGTGAAATCAGTAAAGAGCCTAGATATATCTTTTATATTCTGAATGCTCAATGTGATATTCACATCCTCATCCTTAAAGGTGTCTATTCTCTCTGATCCTATATAGATCTCTATCATAGCATTGCATTATCAGGTGTTGCAAACTCTACCTGTATTGTATAATTGATAGTCTTCTCATTGATATGCTTCTGGAGTCTTAGAGATTCCGTTAACACATTCACCGCTCTAAAGTCTTGAGATATCGTGTAAGTATCCTGAACTCTTGTAGTCGTTCTATTGATAGTCATCACTACATAAGGACTCATCAATAACTGCTCTAGGTTCTCACTAGATACCTCTTCAATGAATCCTGTATTCATCGTGATTCTCTTGCTCATCTCCTCATTATAGGATCTCTTGCCTCTCGCTTGATCTCCCCAAGTATATCCAGATGCTGATGCTGAACCGATCACTGATCTATAAGTCTCCTTGCTTACATCTAAATCAGTATCTGACCTCTTAAAGAAGGTCATCGTATCCCACATTCCATATCTGTTAATGTACTGCAGTTGAATAGGAGCATACTTCATCTCACATTGATTGTAGAATCTTCTACTATCTACTACTGCATCACTAGAGTCCAATATCTGGACATCCCACCAATCTAATAAGCGAGGCTCTGATAATCCTAGTCCCTCTGTAAAGACATAATTTGATAGGTTAGGTATTCCCACAGGGAATAATAGAACTCTATCCTCTGCATCCTCTCCTGTCTGATTACTTACTACTATCGTATCATTAGAAGCATCAGATCCTACTAGCTTAATCTTTACTACATCAGTCTGATAGCTACTGCCTACATCACCTAAGTAGATAGGCATATTGTAAGTATCAAACTCATAGAAATACTTATCCTGATCTTCAATCAAGATAGCCTGTCCTAGATCCTTATTAGAGCCATCAGTGAACTTACTATATCCATCTGTAACTAAGAAGCGAGTAGTAGTGCCTGTATCATTTACTACAAAGCCTCCAGATAAATACTCAATGTCATAATCTACCTCAACCCATAATAGAGCATCAGGAGACATCGTTACTAGATCTTCTGTATCTAACTTAGTTACTCTCTGATTAAATTCATTCTCTAAGATAGGAGCGATATCAGCAGTTGGAAATTCATTAACAAATCCTGATGTTCTGTCAATTGTGTAGGTAGGTGATGCAGGGCGCACATCCTTATCCCCTGTCCATGCATAAATCTCTAACTTAAAATAATAGATATCACTTGCTGAACTACCTGTTCCATTCCAAGTAATGAGGATAGGTGATCTAGTTCCTAATAATCCCGTTGGGCTAATTACTGCCATCTTTATACTGCTCGTTTAATTTGTCTATTGTAAACTCTAGAAAGTCCTCAACATCTAGAGCATATGCCTCTACTATCTCATTAGGTAATTTAGCATATCCTAAGTTAAATGGTCTAGAGTAGAAATTAGATGCGGGTATTCCCTTCTTACCAATGCTCTTGACTATTGCCCAAGCCGTTTGGTCATAACTCTGGAACTTACCTTTGTTGCTTCTGAACTGAATCCTGCGATCCTCTACCCATTTCCTAAGTGGTGAGAATGGAGGATTCTTTCCTGCCTTCCTTCCCTTATCTACCCACTCACCATATTCATTCATCAGGAAGTCAAACTCAAAAGAGTTCGGCATAGCCTTGATATCATAATCTAGAGAATCATATAGGCTATTAGTTACATTCTTCTTCTTTCTAGTAAGGTTCTTTCTAGACTCCTTGACCAGATACTTCCCGAACTTATCTAATGCCTTCTTTGTATTCTCTCCCTTCATCTAGCAGATGTTGTTAGGGTTTATCGCTTCTATCTGAAGTGTTGCTTTCCATCCACAGATATTAGCTTCCATATCCTCATCAAAAGGCTCTGCTACAGGATCATTAATCAATCTGAAATAAGCATCATACTCATTCCCTCTTCTGAAGGTAGCTAAGATCTCAGATATTGCTGATAGAGTTCTATGATAGATATCCTGCTTCATCATATTCCCCTCATAGAGATCCTTAGGATCTTTGCTATAATCTACGATATCCATTACCAGAAGATCAAACTCATAAGTAATGGTTCTCTCTCCTAGA
>Ga0208134_1001254_pt1 | contig 14894 bp, 39 predicted proteins | sample VirMetDEL_Mar_31_FD_184515 | JGI IMG/M metagenome (GOLD analysis project Ga0208134, IMG submission 184515) | Aqueous microbial communities from the Delaware River and Bay under freshwater to marine salinity gradient to study organic matter... | ecosystem: Environmental > Aquatic > Marine >... | reverse complement strand
TCAGCACATTGATCTTCTTCAGGTGTGCACGATGCTACTGTAATAAACAAAAGTATTACAAACAAACACATAATATAATCAATCAATTCCATCTTCATCTTGACTCGTTTCTTAATAATAGCTTCCCGCTATATTCATCTATAGTTTTTATAAGTCTATATATTTTTCTTGATTGTATTTTTATATTTTCAATTTCATTTTTACTAGACTCTTTACCTAAATTACAATACAAATCTGCATCAATGGCCAACAAAGTGTCAACCTTTCGCTTTTTGGACCAGCTTGTGTAAGCTATAATTTTTTCTATATCGTCTATTGTATAAGGCATTTTATACTTCAATTAAGTCTAAGTTACGAATTTTATTTAACTCTTCCTGTGCTTTAGAATATTTTTCTTTAAGCATTAAGTGATTTAAAAACAACTCTTTATACCTGTCTTCTATTGAAATTCTTTTAATTAACTTCAAATCTAAGTCTCCTTTTAAATGTGTTCTTGCTTTATTATAAATTTCTATATACCAATCTTCATTCCAATTTTTAAAGTTTTTAAACAATTTTATTCCATGTAAGACAGATGCGTGATCTCTATTAACCACCGCTCCTATATCAACTAAAGCATAAGGCGTAAGATCTCTACACAAAGCAAAGTACACTGCTCGTTGATAAACATTATGTCTTTGTCTGTTGTGTTCTGTAAAATCATTATTAAAATATTTAATTAAAGTTCCTTTAATAACTTCCAGTGTGCTTGTCCCTACGTTTCTATTCATATTATTTTTTATAAATTGTTAAACAAAAATCTACAAGAGGTAAATATAATACATGATCATCATATCCTCCCATTCTATAACTACGTATTCCTATTAATATTCCAGGGTAAAACCCGATATGTATTTCCCAATTAATATTGTTTTTATTTTTAGTCATAAATTTTTACTTCGTGTTTATCTTGAATTGCTACTAACTCATGCCATTTTAAATAGCCTCTGCTTTCCATAGCCCAGTTAGTGTATTTATCTATTTGTCTTTCTTTATATTTTTGTCTTGCTATTGCTTTTGAGACTCTAATATTAGCTTCACTGTTTTGTCGCATTCTTTTTGGTTTTGGGGTTTGTAAAGTACAATACCCGGAAGTTGTTGTGTGATATATTTTTTAAACAATTTCCACCGCATAGAAAACGTTTCGTTTGCACGACCTTTACATTCAATTATAAATCCCTCACCTTCAAAGTCAGGAGTATATTTTATTGATTGTATTTTTTTAACACCTCTGTTTTTAAATTCACCTTTGGCGTTTGCTGTTCTTTCATAACTTTCATTATTAAAGTAAAACTCTGGGATTAAAACAAAAGTTCTTTTTTCATACTTAGCCTTAATACTATTTTGCTTTAATGCAATATACATATATTTTTCTAAACCCGAAGCAAATTTAATTCCATCATATGTAACTTTTTTAGATACAACAGGGCCTCTCTTTTTACTACGTTTTATTCTTCTCATTGTAATGTTTTAACAGTGCTTCTTGTAGATCGTCTGTTAATATAGATTTAAGTTTTTCTATATAGTTAACAGCATCCATAAGTTCTTCTTGTATGTTTTCAAGCCACTCGTTGATTGACTTACTGTCTTCATCAAGTGTAACTTTATATTTATCAAAGCCTACATCAGATCTTGATATAAACTTTTCTACCACTTTTTGTATGATAGGGTCTCTAAAATCATATCCTCTTTTACTCATCTTTTACAAATGTTCCGTTAACCATTTTACCTTTTCTATTTTTAATTTCTTGATAAGCTTGTTCAATACACTCTTCTATATTAACGCCTAAATGCTCAGATAGATTAGTTAGCACAACAACGCAATCGCCAATTGCATCCATTGTTTCTTGCTTATCTTCTTTTAATACTGCTTCAGAAAGCTCTCCAGTTTCTTCATACAGCTTCAGTAACTGCGTTTTAATATCTCCGTGAGTATATATGTTTCTTTCTTTTGCCCAAGCTCTTATACGATCAAATATGTTTCTTCCATTTGTTTGGAATAAAAACTCTTCGTAGTAAGCTTTATTGTATATAAAACACTTATCAGCATTAAACATAGATTTTTTAGCGTTTGCTAATATCCAAGCTTTAGTTTCTTCTGTGTTTTTAAATTCACCTAATGTTGTTTCCCATGTCATGCCGTCGTTTTCTGCTAAAGCTTCAGCTAAATGAACACGTGGACAAGGGAATGTAGTCGTTTGTTCAGTAATGTTAATTTTCATTTCTTTTTTAGTCTTTAATAATTTATTATATGGAGTTATATCCACCTTGTACCCAAACTTTCTTTGTAGTTCTCTTTCTTGTTCTGATATAAAATCTATATCGTCAGAGCTTAGTATAATTTCATACTCGCCTGATTTGTAACCTTGTGTTTTGGTTACGCGTTTTAATAGGTTTGTTGTTACACCTATTTTTTTTCCAGGAATGTGATATAAGTAATACATTATACGGCTACCTCTGCTTTAATTATTGGACCAGGTTCATAATTGTGTAATACTAAGTTACCACTTTCATATGTAAAAGAACAATCATCTTTATAATTTGTTTGTTCTATGTATTTTCCTACTGCGTCAAAATGATTTGTATATATATGCGCATCAATTATAGATACATCTAATTTGTTTGGTAAAGTGTTTGTTTGAGCAGCAACGTATAGCATAATTTTTGTAAATAAACAAATATCATAAGGTATACCTAAAAACATATCTCCTGATCTTTGCACTACAAACATATTTAATTTACCTTGATACACGTAAAATTGAAAATATAAGTAGCAAGGAGGCAGCGCCATTTGTTCTGTCATTGCAGGATTCCACAAACTTATTACATGTCTTCTGCTGTGCCTATCATTATTTATATTGTCTATAAGATTTTTTAATTGATCTATATCTTGTCCATTAAAATTTCGTAATTGATAACCATAAACAGGGCCTAGTTCTCCTTCAGGGGTAGCCCAGTTGTCCCATATATGCACATCATTATCTTTAAACCTTTGTATATTAGTTTCACCTTGCATAAACCATTCAAACTCTGTATCAAATATTTTTTGGCTCATATGCTTGCCCTTTAATATTGGAAAGTTTTCACCTGTAATTTTACTTAATCCTAATTTGCTTTCAGTAAGAAGCTGTATACTTAATTGTTTATGAAATAAAGCTTTTGTGCCAACACCAGTTCTATCTTTACGTAGATCTCCGTTTTTTATTATATCAATTAATAGCTTTCTATATTGCTCTTCGTATATCATTGTTTTTATTATCAATTAGTCTTCGTGTTTAATCCGTATTTATTATAATAATAAACACTTGCTTTATATATTTCTTTTTGTATTTCACCTGGCCCATAATCTTTAGGAGATAAGTTTGGTTTTTCTCCTTTTCTATACGATCCTAAGTTGATTCCAACTTTCCAAGTTTTTCCGTTTTCAACGCATACAGGAAAAATTCTAATATTATGTTTTACACAATAATTCCATGCGTCATTTTCAAAGCGTGTCGAACTATAGCTACCCATATTGAATCTTGTTTTGCGGTAAAGTATAAAGACAGGCACATACAAATATAGTAAATCTATCCATTTTCCCAAGGTAAAGGGTTATTCAAATCAACATCTTCATTAATATGTGGTATATATGACCCGCTTTTAGGTTCCCAAGTAAAAAAGCATTCAGCACCGTTTTCACCTAAATTTTGAAACTTTACTTTTAATACTTTTACTTTTGTTGTTTTATTTTCATAATCTCTGTGCACTAATAATCCGTGATAACTTGCATCATACCATTCACCTCCTCCTTTTATATTATACATAGTAGGCTCTTCAATTTTACCAGAACTATCTTTATACATTTTTGTAGGGTGCGCAACTATAATTACTAAAACATCATAGCGTTTTGCAAACTGTTCTATTTTTGTTAAATATTCTAATGTATAAGTGTTAACGTCTGCGCTTGTTGCATTGGCGTCTCTTATCTTATTAAAAGGGTCAATAACTAAACATTTAATACCTTTACGTTTTACAAGTTCAGCTCCTTTTCTTAATACAGCTTCCAGCGATGGAACTTCTAAATCAATAAAGAAATAGTTGTCATTTATATGGTTTGATACTTCTTTCCATTTATCATTATCAATATCTTCATGAGATGGCATACCTCCCCATATTTTACGCATAATTTTATGTGCATGTAAATACGTTGGTGCGTTTTCAGGTGAAGCAAACCCTATCTTCCAATTGTGGCCTATGTTGTAGCCAATAACCATTTGATCAACGAAATCACTTTTACCGCTACTCGGTATACCAGTAACAGTAATAAACTGGCTAGTGTAAGTGCTGAAGATATTATCAAAGTTATTAAGTCCAATCTGAAATCCCGGCTTAAAACCGTTTTTAACAAAGTCTTGTAAGTCATCTTCTATGTCTTTAAAAGTTGTAACGTTCTCTAAAGGTACAGGTTGCGCTGTTTCAATAATTTTTATTAATGTTTTAGCATCGTTTAATAATACATCATTCGCGTCTTTATATTCGCCAAAGTCTACAGTATAACAAACCTCAGGGCCTAACCTTCTAATTAATTCTTGTTTTAAAGCTATTCCGGCAGCATCATTATCAACAGCAATAATTATTTTTTGTTTATCAGCAAAGTAATCTATACAATTATCCAAGTAATCTAAATTGTTGTGGTTAAGTGTAGCGCCGTTTGGAACTGATATTACATTAGGTATACCTGTTTCATGTATAGCACAGACGTCCATTTCGCCTTCTACAATTACACACCAATTGTAACCTATAATACTATCTATATTATAAAATACTTTTTCTGCACCTTTAACTAATTTAAAATTCTTTCTACCGTCTCTATATTTTATATTAATTAATTGATCACCGATCATATAATTAAACTTAATAGTATTTGTTTCTGCAGATAATTGAGGCATGTATTCCATACCTTCTGAAATGTGAAGATCTTGTACTGTTTTTTTAGATATACCTCTTGATTTAAACCATTCTAAAGCTTTGCTTTCAACGGTTTTATGTGTTTCAGGACTATAAGAAGGGCGTACATATTCTTTGTCAGTACCTCCTTTTCTTTGGTAAGTGTGTAGTTGAAATGTTTTGTTGCAATTATGACAAGTTCCTAATCCTCGTTCCCAATCATAACTTGCGCACTTTTTATTTTTGTTTTCTGCTTTGCGCTGGTGAGAGCAAAGGGGACAAACACCCTCTGCTTTACCAACTTGTAGATTATACTGATTGAAATTTTCGACTAAAAAACCATTAACCTCTACCGTATTTAACATGAATTTAAATTAATAATTATGACTAACACAATTGTTTGTCGGATGTTATATCATTGCTGCTTCGTGTTGAACCCGTATTAAAACGGAAGATCATCATTTGTTGGTGCAGCGGCTGCCTGTGCTACAGGCGCGGATTGAGACTGTCCCTGCTGTTGTGCAGCGGGCATAGCTTCTCCGTCAGTCCAAACGACTTTGATATTACCTAAATAAATCTTAGGTTCTTTCGCTTCTCGTTCTTCCTTTGATTGATCTACAGTGACTGCGCCATTGTGACCAAATTGATCTACCTCGTTGTTTATTGAAACAACTACTGGTATGTATTTACCTTTTTTACCTTCATAAATTTTATTCTTTGGTATTTTGGTAACATCTAGGTTTCCTTTTAAAATTCCTGCCATATTATAATGTTTTGGTTATAAAATATTGGTTAGGGTCAAAGTTTTCTGTTTCATAAAACAGTTTGTAGGTATCAGCTGCTTCCTTTACTTTACGCTGACCCGATTCATAAAACTCAGGGGAGCATTCAAAGATACCTGTCTTTAATGTATTCTTATCAATTACTAAAAATAAAAATTCATAACCAAACATAGAGGAGTAGATATACGCCTGACTGTCATAGTTATATTTTTTACATCTTGGTTTGAATAAATTAATATCACTTGTCGTTTTTAAATCAACGATAAGCTTGTCGTCGTGGTTTACAATATCAGCTTTGCATTTCCACCATAAATCCTCTATCTGCATTATATTAGGAACTTCATATTCAATATTCATTCCCGATATTAATTCATTAAAGTATTTATTCTTTTCTATCTTTTCCACCATGTTCTCAATCTTATCTACCTCATGTTGTAATAAGCAGATCTCTCCTTCAGATATTTCTTTATATTTTTTTGTATTACGTGTACTTGATTCTATAATCTTAAAACTTTTTAATTTGTTTGGTTCAAGTATAGCGGTATGAACATACCTTCCTATTACAAAGTTTACATGATTAGGTGTAGGCTCTCGTAGTTTAGTAGGGTCGTTCTGTAAAATTTGAATATTTGAGTTACTTAAAAACTCACGACCAATACCGCCATAGTATTGCTCGTCGTCTTCAAGCATTTTAAGAATTTTGTGTCTTTGCATTATAGTGTCATTTTAACATGATCTGGCGTTGCTTGCCTTGGCTTTTTAAAATCATCTGATTCGTCTTCACCAAACGCGCCTAACGCGTAGAATCCTGTTAATTTAAGGGTAATTCTTGACATAGCCCTCTTTTCAGCCATTGCAAGAACGTAACTTTGTCTGCAATTTTTTTCATTAGCTTCACCGTAAGTTTCTAGTTTTCTACTATTCCACTCAGCAGAAGCTTTTACAGCAGCTGAAACACCCGGAGTATATTCTATACAGTCAAATGTAATATCAATATCCGCTTGAGCTTGTATTTTATCAATACCTGCTCTTGTAATTATAGTCCAACCCTGTGGACTCCTAAAAGTATCTTCTTTGTCAAGACCATACTTTTTGTATAACTCATTAAGTAATTCACTTTTTGTCATGTATTTCAATTTTTTTATTTAATTTTTTAGCAAGCTTAGCTACTTCATAATCGTTTAATGTATCAGCGATTAGTAATATAGCTTTTACTTTTTTCTTATAATTGTACATGCTCTATATATCAACTTGTACTCGTGTTCGGCTCGTGTTAACTTAAATAATCAACAACCTGTTCTGGTTCAACGTTTTTTATTAGTTTGTCGATCCCATCTTTTTTTATTTGTGATACTCTTACGTAAGATGCTGAGCCTTTTATACCCAACTTTTCTGATATTTCTTTTGCGCTTAGTTTTTCGCAGTCTAAACCATAACTCATTCGCAGTACGTTGTATTCTATTTCGCTCAAATACATTCTCATTAATCCCATTAAATATTGATTTAAAATATTTATGTTGTATGTAGTAGAGTTGTCTGGAATTTGTAATAAAATATTTGCGTCTGTAGAAGTGTTGACGTCTAAGCTTACAAAGATACTGTCGAAAAATACTTTTACCATTTCTTTGTTGCTGCTGTTCTTCCTGATTTCGTTTAACCTGTGCTCGGGTATTCTCATGCTTCCCCTGTTTATATCGATCGCTCTGCGTATTGAACCCTTTATTCTTTTCTTTAAGAATCCTTTTACCATAAGCGGTTCTTCTCCCGGTTTCGCTGTCCCATAAACTTTGTCCCAATCTATTCTGTCTACGGCGTTTATCAAACCTATTGTTCCCTCTTGAATTAGATCGAGTATTGACATCACACCTGACGCCTGATAAGTTAATACGAATTTCCATGCTACCGCTTCTACCAACGGTCTTGCGCATTCTATTAAATGTTCTCGAGATGTTTCGGAGTTGCAGCATTCTTCAAATAACCTTTCTGTTAACTGTTCTTTGTAACGTATGTAATTTTTTACACTGTAGTGTTTCATTGTTTAATCTTTGCTTCTCTTCTTTTAAAGAGCTACTCATATTCCTAAATATGGTACGTGTAGTTACTTGAAGTTGAGCAGCTAAGGATTTAACTGTGATTTTCTTACTTACGTCGTGCATGTATAGCATCGCTTCATACATATCGCTTTCACTTGCTTTCTTTCCTCGTCCTAATACTTTACCAACAAGCTTTAGCTTTTCAATACGATCAAGTCTACAACTATCTTTAAATATAATTTTCCTTAATCTATTCTTAGGAGGCTTATCCAATTCCTGCAACCACAAACTTTCAACCATGTTTACTAATCTGTTCTCGTCTATTACGAATGTAATAAATCCATTTGACTTGTCTGTAATGTGCTTTCCTAATTTTAAAAACATTCTTTTGGTTATGTGATCATTTAAATACCACAATACTAATAGATGCCACTTCAAAGATTTAAAAGAAGTTATCTTAGCTTTACTTCTAAACAACTCATAACACTCATGGGTTCCAGCAGTATAGAGCTTATAGTCTTTCGTCTCTTCATTTGGCATATCAAATATAGGATCGCGCCTATATACTATTCTATTGTTATTTAAATATTCAAGGTTTCGTTCGTGCGACATTTGCGTGCTACTATATTAATTATTGTACCTATTGTCATACTCTTAATAATCTGTAATACCTCTGATATTTTCTTAAGTACCACAATTTATTTTTGATTTCATCAAATATTTCAAGTGCTCTCGCTTCTTTAGTTTTAGGCGTTACTTTTACACGATCAATATTAAATGTTATACGGCTAATTTCCTCGTGTATATCCCAGATTCGCGACGCCACGTAAGTCTCGTGACGCGCTTTTTTTCCGGATAGTAATAACTTAGCGGGTGAATGTTTTATTTTAACTTTCATCTACTTCAATATTACTTAAATTTAACTTTGCTTTTTTTTCTGCATCAATACGTGATGTATCGCAGGCGTAGTCCCATACTTCTTCGCATATATCTTCGGCTGTACCACCGTTGTTAAGCTCATCAGCAAACCAAGTATAGATAGCAACTTTATAACCACCTTTAATATCAGACTCTAACTCGTCCCAAAGATCTTGAGCGTCAGTAGTCATATTAGCAAGGTAAGTACATTTAGAAGTATCTTGCGTGATATAGTGCATAGGCGTACCGTCCATGCTTTCTTCTGTTATATATATGGCCCAGCCTTTAAGCTTACCACTGTATATATCATCGGTAACAATAACTTCTGTACCGAAGTAATCTTCAATTGCTTGTACATAGCTATCCGGCTGCGGAAGCTCATGTATTGGTGTATCTGCGTAACTCATAATACTATTTCAGATTTAAGTGCGTCAGTTTTGTTAATGTAATCTAATACATATTTAGCACAATAGTTCTTTTGGAAACTATCTAGCTCTTTATACTTCTTGTCGAAGTGCTTTTCAGACACGATATTTAATAACGCCTCTGTTAATGCAGTACTTTTTGTTTCTTTATAATTTTTCATATTTTACTTTATTTGTATATTATATCATTCGGTATCCGTGTTGGACCCGTTAGCATACTATTGTCGTGTGACATTAAAACCTTAAACTACCACCGATTTCAGTGTATAGTGCAATGCGGTGTGGTATAACTATAGTGTTGTTACACCCTCCACAACATTCTCCTTCTTCTTTAATTGGAAAAGGATTATGGCCTCTACCCTGAAATGAGTGATGGCAGATAACGCATTCGCGTGTATCATTTTCCATACTTATTTTTAAGATAGTGTTCGTAAATAGTTTTGCTAATCTGTACTAGTGAAGTGTAGATTACAGCACGAATATACTTATTTTGGTGGAACTTATCAAGAAAATCTAACTTTTCGTTAGTAAGTGTAGTCTCATCGATGTGTAATTTTGTGTGAATTAGATCAACCAACTCATAAATGGTTAGTGTATAACCTGCCCTTTCTTCTCTAAAGTATTCATCTTTAAAAAATTCAGCAGCTATATTGTCGATTTCATCTAACTCGTCTTTAGTAAACCCAAAGTCTTCTGCTTTCACGTGTCTTGGTTTGAGTTATCTATTCTAGGTAATAACCTGTTGTATGTTATGCCGTCACTGTCTCTGCCAATGTTGTAATCAATAGTATAGTTGTCTTTTAAAAATTTACTATATTCTTCATATATTTCATTCCACGCATCATCACCTAATTCTTTTCTAAACTCTAATATATAGCTATTGTCTTTTGTTAGGCCGCCATAACAGTAGCATGACTCCATCATACTTTTAAAAGCGTCTTTGTTATCTTCAAAAGCATCAGTAATAAGTTGATGATCACGTAAGGGTAATTTATTTTTTTCCATTCTATTTTTATTAAATTGATTAAAGTCCCATCTCTTTGGTATAATTTCACTTTTCATTATATTATTTTTATACTTTGCTTTGTGTGACTGTATGTATTCTTTATGTTCTTATTATAAAACTTTCCTATAGAATGACAATTACGCATTCTTTGAAATGTACGTACATGCACTTTCCAATATGAATACATAGTACCGTTTTGAAACAACACTAATAGTATTCTCTTTTCTCGATCATACGAGACCTGTTTAATTGCTTTACTATCAACTAGTAAAACTTCTTTGCTTACTTTTCTCATAGAAAGTATGAGAGGATTCGAACCTCTCTGCTCACAAGCCGGACTGCGAGCCTCCATTTACTTTGTACACCACGGATTAACCTGTTTGAAAGATCAAATCCTAATTAAATGAAATCTGAATTAAAGGAGCTATTAACCGATCTTCTTTACATATTTCCACTTAGTTGCGACGGACAGACTCGAACTGCCGACCTTTGGGTTATGAGCCCAACGAGATACCACTTCTCCACGTCGCTATATTATTAGAGTAAAGGGTGAATCTGGCATTACCTTTTTATATCACCGTTTTGCATCAAGCCGCCAGACATTTACTCATTTAAAATAAATATTACATATATAATATCATTTGTCTTTCGTGTCAGGCTCGTTTGCATAACCACCTAACTTAAACTTATAACTTAAATCATCAGCAATCGAGTGTATAGCACCTACTACCGCTTCCTGTATTAAGTCATGTATTCTGCCGTCTAAATAACCGTCAGGCTTCCATGCATCAGTGTTGTGATTTTCTAAAGTGTCAATTACTTTTTTCATTGCCTCTTTAACTTCTATATCGATCAGCTCTCTAGTCATCTTTATTAAGGTTTAATTTACTTTTTATTATTGTTTGAATATCAACGCCATACAACGCACCTTCTAAAGCTAAATAAGCTGCTTGGTGAATGTTGTTAGCTCTTTGTCCTGTCATAGGGTCATCTGCAAACACATCATAGCTTAACTCATCTATAATTTTTTTGCAATCTTCAGTATACATTACTTTGCTTTCACAATATTCATGCATGTGTTCACTTATATAATCGTCTTCAAATTCGTAGTCATCACTTATTAGTTCCCAATTTATATCAGTAACGATCGTATCAATACAATCTTTTTGGTAGTCTTTAGCGGCTTGCTCTGCTTCAGATAGCCACTCACTTATATTATTGCTTGTCATTTTAATCTAATTTTGTCCAGTATGTAAATTTATTCATTCTTTTAACTTCACCTTTGAGCTCTTGAATTATTTGAATTAATTCAGTAGAGTCAAGTATTTTTAATTGCTTTTTAGTTGGATAATGTTTCATATTAATAATTTATTTTTATATCAATACTCAATCGTGTCAGCTTCGATCTGCTCTTCACCGCATCTTGGGCATATATCACCACATATATCATCACTTACAATTGATGTTAATATTGTGTGGCCACAGTTGTAGCACTCACCGTCTATTTTATTTTGATACCACTCCATTGTTTAAATAGTTACTTATGTAATGTTTCAACACTCTTTCTTTCTCGTCATCTGTTAACGAGTGAAATCCAAACTCAGCAAACATTTCGTCACTGAGTCTATTAAGTTCTGCTAAATGTCTATACTTGCTCATATTTTTTTAATAATATTATAATACCTATCCGCTAATTCATCTTTATGCTTTTCTGCTTGCTCATTTATTCTTCTATTATCGATTACTTTATAATTATACTCTCTTGCAACATAGTTTATATGTCTTTGAGTAGTTACAGACCACCAACCTAATTGATGTACTATTTTTTCTTTGTGATTAAGGTTAGCTACGTGTGTGCTATAAGACCAGATTGCATCCCCAACCTGCCCTAAATTCTGTTTATGTTTATCAAATCTTTTCATGATTTATTTATTTTAATATTACTATTCATAATTTTGACCCTCCTGCCATTTACCACAATCAGCACAATAACTATCCATTATTAATTGATTATACGTTACTTCTTCACTATTGCAGTAATTACATTTTTCCATTACCCGTGATTTTCAATTGGTGTTAATCCTTCATCGGCGTTTCTCGCCATCCATTCTATATCCTTTAAGCTAAATCCATAGTTAACTAAATACTCTTCATAGTTTATATGTTTCCAATCCTCATTCCAGTCTGGTTCTTCAGTCATATCTTTTTGATATACTTTACTGTCCATAAAATTTAATATTGTTAAAATCATAATCTTTAATTTATATTTATATCATTACTATTTCGTATTAGGCTCGTTGTCTATTTTAACAAGTTTACCATTTACCTTTTTATAACCCATTCTTTCGTATGAACGGGTGAGTACTTCTCTGGTTACATCTTTACCATTTCTATATACTATCATATCTATATTTTAATTCATTCCACGTTTCTGTTTCTGGGTCATATACTTGCCCATCTTTTATAGTATACCCGTTTGACCACTTGCCATTTGGCAACTCTACTAAATTCAATTTTAAATCTATTAATTTCCACATTTTACTTTTCATAATTCTGTATATGTTTTAAGTTCACCTTTGTCATCTGAATCCATAAATTCATTACCAAACATAATCGTGTTGATTAGTTCTTCTATTTGTATTTCTTCTCTTCCAGATTTTACTTGTTTTAATTGGTAAAGAAATTTTACTAGTGTACCTACCTGTGGTTCTCTAAATTCTATTTTCATAATTATTATTTTTAGTTCACTTATAATATCATAGTAAATCCGTATTGGACTCGTAATAGTAAAGTAGTAGTTTTGTTTAAGTGTAGATTAGTAGTGTACAGGTATTACTCACCTTCTCTTACTGTGAGTAAAGTGTAAAAACGTGACGTTAGGTAGTATAATATAAATAATAACACCCTACTGTCGCGCTTTTACTTATTATATCACTACACTTTCGTGCTAGGTCCAGGGTAAAGAGTAGAACAGTGGCCACTTTACTCGTTTTTTGCTATACATGCTATACGCACCTGCCCTTTCCCCTGTATTCCTGCGGTGCCACGAGGGCCGATCAGGTCAAAAGTACTATGGGTTATCAGGTTTGTATGAGTTACAGCTTATTTAGTATCTCTCACCAAATTCAACGCTAAGGATTTCATCTACCGTTTCTTTAAAGTCGTCAGCTCCAATATATTCTTCTTTATACATTTTTGCTTGGTATAGGATTTCATTTAATATTTCATCTTTCATAATTATTTATTTTAGTTATTAATCAGTTATTATATCAGTTTTAAGTCGTGTTAAGCTTGGACCAGTAAGCTTAGCTGAAGGCCTGCGAACTGCAAACCCCCGAACTAAACTAACAACATATTAGATGTATGATTTCATGTCTCTAACAAACCTTGGTAGGTTGAAGCTCTGAGTATATATCTTATACTTCTTGAAACATGCCATGCTATCGAATCTTTCTTGATTCTCTTTGTACACTTTATCGTGGTCGTAGTCACATACTTTGCCATCGTAGTTTGTGTATTTGATAATCAGACCCTGTCCGACTAACTTTTTTCTTATTACGAATCTTTTAGATACGATACTATTTACTTTGTTTGCAACGGGATTACTGTTGACCGTGCTCTTTTTAGTTACTAATCTTCTTTTTGTCATTTTAATTTATTTTAGTTATTATTAATTTAATTCATATTTAATATCAAAACACTTTCGTGTTAAGTTCGGTTTGATTTAGGTTACTTAATTTTATTTGTTATGAACTCTTTTGTCCAGATACCAACGTTTGCTTCCAGGGACTTTGCATGTGCTTCTTCTCTTGCTAGTTCTTTTGCATAGAGGACATGATTTTCCAGTACTGAATTTCCTGGATTGTTTTTCATTATTGTATAGAATCTATTAAATTCTTTTTGATTAGTTATTTTCATTATTTTATTTTATTAGATAGTTTTAAGAATGTTATTTGATTTGTTATTGTTAAATCATTTAAGTTTTTATTATGAAAATCTTTTGTTTTTTCAAGATAAAATTGTATTAGAAAAGATATTGAGTTTGTATTTTGTAATGTATATTGATTTTTCATTTTATTAACTTTTAAATTCATATATAATATCAAATACCACTCGTGTTCAGTCCACTCAACCGCACCTCGTTTTGCTATACACCCCCAGCTACGGGGGCATTAGCATCCAGACCTAGTCCTGCGTTGCAGGGTCAGAGTCAGGGTCCTGAGTGTCTAGGCCGTCAACGTACGTGTCGTACTTCCAGGCAAGCAGCGAATCGATATCATGTTCTTCCATAGTATTTAAATTTAATGTTCACATATAATATCATATCCAGGTCGTGCTCACCTCACCTGAACGTAGCGGTTAAGCGCGCAGCACGCAGCAAAAGGCAAACCGTTCGAGCGGAACCAGGCAAAAAAGGGGCCCGTGGGGGTAAAATAATCACTCTCCGTAACCTGGCCGTGTTCGCCTAATATTGTGTAACCCATTACCTCTACTCATCTAATCACTTTTTTTCACTATATTGAACTATGCAAAAAATTAAGTATATAAAAGCTAAGAATCAATTTGTGACCGAGGAGGAAGTATTCACCTGGGTTGGAGAGAGACAGCAAGAGCTATTAGACTTATCGCCGAGGTATAAGATGTACTTTCAAGATTGTCTAGGACAATTTGTTGTTATACAAGAAAAACACTACAGCGTGACAATAGGTAGTAAATTAATATTTAATAAGTAGCTACTGTCGCGTAATAAATAAAGTATGAG
>Ga0208134_1001253_pt1 | contig 14897 bp, 18 predicted proteins | sample VirMetDEL_Mar_31_FD_184515 | JGI IMG/M metagenome (GOLD analysis project Ga0208134, IMG submission 184515) | Aqueous microbial communities from the Delaware River and Bay under freshwater to marine salinity gradient to study organic matter... | ecosystem: Environmental > Aquatic > Marine >... | reverse complement strand
ACAAAAAAGGTTATCACGAAACTCAAGACACATTACAAGAATGGGCTTTATTGGCTAAACGCAAAGCTAAATCAGAATACAATGGGGAGTTAAATATAGATTTTACTTTCCACGACATTAAGGCTAAAGCTATTTCTGACTACGACGGAAACAAGCAAGAATTTTCGGGTCACAAAACTCAGGCTCAAGTGGCAATCTATGATCGCAAAGTAAAGGTCACTCCCACCTTAAAATAGTCCAAAACTGGTTGCATGAACACCACTGTATATTCGGAAAAATATTCGGAAGTGTTCGGAAGTTAGTAAGGGCTATCGCTGAAAGGTAATGGTAATGGGGTGGACGATGGGGCTCGAACCCACGACCACCGGAATCACAATCTGAGGGTTAATTCAATTAAAACAAAGACTTAACCCTCTATTTCCGAACAATTCACGATTTTTACAACCCTAAACTGCCTGGCTTTTTTCAATTCTCAACACTGTATATTCGGAAAGTGTTTTCGCGAAAAACGACACTATAAAGTAAACCCTCTGCTAGTGCCATAATTAATTAATTTATTTTAAATGTCCGACTGCGTTTGTACACGATAAACCTTGACTATTATCCGTTTTGTATATACAATACATATATGGGTTGAGTTAGCCCACACCGACCAAGCGGCACTTGGTACTAGGAGCAAGATTATGACTAATACAGTAGATTATGAATGGACGATTGAAGATACCGATTCTTATGGAGATATTCATGGAACTGACGAAATGAGTATTGCAAGTGCGATTAGTAGATCACGCACTGAAAGCTATATTGAAAACTGCAAGCCCGTTCTAGTGCTTGTGAGGATGGAAGGTAACCAAGACGAGGGGCTTCTTGACAGACAATACGCTTACATTAAAAGTGGTGAACTACCCAAAGAATTTGATGGAGGGTCGCTAGTTCCTAAGTATATTTTAAATCAATACCTAAATGCTTTAGCAAAAGTATAACAATAATGGGGCTTCGGCTCCTTGGAGTATTACATGACTAACACTAAAGAATGTAACAAATGTGGCGGTGAGGGAAAGTTGTTTAACTTTTCACACATCATGAGTGGTGTTTGTTTTTCATGTAATGGTACAGGCATTAAGCACAAGGTTAAGCGTACCAAAATCTATAGAGATATATGGGTAGTATCTTGCGAGGGTACAGAGTACCGTTACTGTAACCAGTATCGTGAATTAACTGAGGCTTCTGCTATTGATTTAGCTCAGGACGTTGCTCCGATGTTTTTTGAAGCTCCAGTAATCACAAAAAAACAAACCTACACTATTAAAACATCAAAAGTCTTAGCATAAAAATATTGGAGCATTTATGAATAAACATAGAATTACGGCTCAAAAAGGACAAAATAATGAATAATGATTCAGATTTTGATTTAGCAATGCAAAAAATATGGACAAATGGAGCTTTAGTATCTGAAAAAATAAGTGAAGATGTTTCAAGCATTATTTATTCTGAAAGTGATGTAATGATGTTATCTGATAAAGCAACAGACAAAGGTTCGTACAAGTGGGAAACTAACTCAGGGCAGTTAACAAATATGAATAAACATGGAAGCATTGGCAACACTAACGCCAGCAAAGAAGTGATTAAATCATCGGTGTTAACTGTACGCTGCTACCCACACGAAAAAGCAGCTTGGGTTAACGCTGCTAAAGGCCAAAAGCTGGCTGAATGGGTAACAGAAGCACTTAATAATGAGGCAGAAAAAAGACCACAAAAGTAGGTGGTCAAAGGTGCTGCTTGGGGGAATTATTTAAGTTTAATGCCGCCAAGTTTTCCCGACACTAGCTTGGTTAGCAAACCGCGTAGGCCAAACTTCACAACATAAATTCCGATAATCAAATACTGATACCAATCTGGCATAACAGCAAATGATTCAAAAGCTGCCGTGACCTCTTCTTGATACCCTAAGAATGAAGCACCCACTGGCACAAGCAGTAGCGCAATCATAATATCGTCTACATAGCTTTTATCCATCTGCTGCATAGCAATGTAATCAAGGTTATAGTCTTGCGTCTGACCATCATCAGCCAGCTTGTGAGCCGCTTTAGCCCCTGCCACCTTAACGTCTGCCTCTGCTTCGATACCTATTATGGCTGCTGCTGACTTAGCCTTGGCAACCTGGTTCTTGCCCTCTAAATAGGTGCTTCCTAAACTTGCTATCGGGTTTAAAAAACTAAGCCAACTCATAATTAGTCCTTGATTTGAAAGTGAGGAAGGTCTTGCCATGACCGCCATAGACCACCCCACTGTAGCTCTATCCCTAGCTGGCTGGCACTCTGCAACATAGCAGTGGCGATTGTGGTAAGGTGAAGGGTGTCCCAACTGGCCTTTCCGTCAACGTAAGCGAACACATCGAGGGCTTTGCCAGTTTGGTGATATGACTTGCTAGTTGTCCCGTCACACTTAGATTTGCCAGAGGTGTACAGTTCAGCTTGGTCTTGGGTACTGCGAAAGCCTCCGCTTGAAGGGACGCCAAAATCAATAGGGCTAAGAGTAATCGCGAGCTCTGCAATGTCAATGAGTCGATCATCTATGCCCTCCATGTTTTTCATGCTATTTGTGCCTAGCTGAAACGTCATTAGATTCTCCCCATTAAATACGATGAAACACCGCCCAAAACAGCAGCCAGAACAATAACGCCAGCAGCCATACCCTTGCCTTTAGCTAGTTGTATCTCTTGAGCAGCTAATCGGTCATTAAGTTTAGCCATTGTCTTTGTCAGGCTTTCAACGTCTTTGTTTAACTGCGTGACCGCATTAACTAGCTGGCCTGCCTCAAAGTCTGGCATATTTGACATTTTTCTATCTCACATAATAATAAGTAACGCCAAACATAAAGGCGATTACGACTAACAAACATGACATTACTTTAATGCCCAAGTTTAAATTTTGCTGAATAGCTTTTTGACGTTGGTATTTAGCCTTTGCCTTATTCTTTACTGCGTCTTTCCTGTCCCTAGCAGCTTTAGCTTGGAAGCTCATCCAATCTTGCCAAAGACCAGGCCTGCCGCAATAAATCATAAATTGCTTTAATTCGGCTTCTTGCGCTTTAATTTTTTCAAGGGCTAGAAATTCTTCCAGTTCATTTTTTGGCCCTGTCTTATTTTCTATTCGTTTAGCTAGTTCTGCTTTTGAGTCAAAATATTTAATAAGTGAGGCAGAGCAATCGACTAGCTCTCGTCCACTACCGATAAATTGCTTAATAGTGCCATATGCCAGGTTGCAGGCCGCGAGTTCCGCAAGCACTAGGCAACCCAGTGTAGAGTGCTATACGCAGGCAGTGCATATGGCTTACTAGCTGGCTGTACACGCATATAATCCTGCTCCCGTATTACTTGCGGCTCAATCACATGAGCCATGCCCTGCGGTGCTGTGATGGGCGACACATGAACTGGATAAAGTTGTAAAGGGCTTGACCACACTAATAAGTCTTATTCCACACGCGCAATTTATCAAACTCGCCTGACAGCATTTTCCGCTTTACGACTTCGGCTTTTGCGTGAGTATCATCCCAAGCTACGCCAGCCTCTTTTAGCCATTCGCCCATCAATGCTGCGTCAATTACGCCTACTAATTTGTTCTCGCCAAATCCATCAATGCCTTGATCGCGGTACGCTTGCGCCTGGTCTAGCATTGGGTTCCAATCATGTTTTTTTACATGAACAATTTTTTTGCCGTCTTGATGCCATGATTCTGAAATCTTAGCCATAAAAATATTTCCTAAAAAAAAGGGGCATATTTCAGCCCCTTGGTTGTTGCCTTTTACTAAGCGGTACAGTCTGCGATTAGACCCAATGACTTCTCATTACGAACCACCAATGTTGCCTCTGTGAGACATTGGCGAGTGACGTTATCGCCATTTTTTGCAAGTTCCTCACTCTTCATTGGACGCAATGACGCGAGTGAAAGCATATCGGTTTGAAGAATAAACACTGAACGAGCTTCTTGGTGACGCGAAGGGGTGAACGTAACGCTGCCCCAAGGTGTCATGTAGATCGAAAGCAATTGACTGACCTTGCCGTTCTGGGCTGTGGCCCGTTCATTGTTATTGCCCACGAAGGCCAATGCCCGTTGCATTTGCGCGCTAGTTAAGTAAACAGTATCGGGTGTACCGCCTGCGTCCCAAATTTGCTGCATACAGGTATCAAACTTAGTCTGGTTAAAGACGGTTTGAGTACCGTTTGTCCTAGCCGTTGCACCAGGCACAGTGCCCGTTGGGTTAGCACCACCACTACCACCAATATTAGTTACGTTGGTTTTGATGTAGGCAGTCAATCCAGCCATTTGACGGGCTGTTGCTGCTGCACCAGCGACAAACGGAAGGTTAGCAAAAATGCTAGATTCAATGTCCGTCTTTTGCTCTTTACCAACTTTGATGATTTCATGCGCCATTTGCGCACCATAACCGATATTGGTTACGCTCTGGTCAGTACCAGAAATTGTCACAGCGTTTTTAAATATCTGCGTGAAGTTGTGGATACGAGCAACAGAGGTGCGAGCCTCGGCTGTAGTTACATCACCTTCAATATTTTTGTTGGTTGAAACGCCAGCGCGTAATGTGTCAGTTTGCCACTGGTGCAAAGTGTTAGTTGCTGATGTTTTTGGAATAGACGATAGTAAAGGTACGTCACTAGGGTCGACATTATAGATGATTTTAGAAACGTCTTCTTTTAGAGCGTTTGAATCGTATGTGTCGAACGTGTTGGTAGGTTGTGCCATGATAATTCCTTAAAAATTAATAAGTTAGCTATTAAATAACAAAGCGGCAGCGTCATTAATACTGCCAGATTTTTTCAATTTTGACATTAGCTTTTGCTCAACCTTATTAGCAGATTCACCAGTTTTCTTAACACCAGATTTCATCAACGGACGGGCTTTTTTAAGTTTTGCTTTCACATCACTTTTACCTTCCAATGATTGTCGCCACAGCATACTTTCGTGAAGAACGTGCATGGTTCGCGCATCTACTACCGAGTTCAATTCAGCCTCAGTAAAATTACGCCTTTTGCCATGTTCAATAAGACTGTTCTTTAATTTTGTTGCTTTTTTAGCATCTGCAAAATCGGGGATTAGTCGTTTGAGTTCTTCTTGCTGGTTTTGCAAGTTCGCCTGGTTAGCTTCTGCTTGTGCCTTTTGAACTGCGGCTCGGTTATGTTGTAACTGGTTTTGATCGGCTTGGTATAATTCCACATTTTCTCGATACTCAAGGTCTGCATCCAAGTACCCTAACGGGTCATTTGTGAACAATTCTCTTGAGGGAGGAACAGGTTTTGCCACCAATCCGTTCTGACTAATTTGCTGAACATACTGGTCAAGTTGCGCTCTTTGCTGATTAAGGCTATTAAAAGCCTCTTCTGCTTGTTTGCGCTGCTCGGCATTATGTCTCATGTTTTTTTGGTTAAATTGGTCGCCGCCATAGCCTTTGGTTAGATCACTTAGAGTTACATTCACTATTTCCCCGTCTATTTTTACAGGGTAAAGTTTAGTCTCAGCTTGATCGTCTAGCTCTTCGGAATCTATCTCACCTTCGTCACTTTCGTATTCATCTTCATCTGAATCTTCATCTTCATCTGAATCTTCAACGTCAGCATCATCTTCAACCTCGGCCTCTTCTACTTCATCCACTTCGGATTCAATAACTTCTGCCTCGGCTACTTCTGGCTCTTGAGCCATTAACGCTTCAACTGCATTATCCATGCTTAACTCGGTAGTCTCTTGCAAGGTGCTATCCTTTTATTTGCTGCGTTTATCTCGAAAATCTTGGTCAGTAATTGAACGTTGCAAGATATTCTCAATTTCATTTAAAGCCCTCAATAATGCGTGGGCCTCTTCTCGTTTTTCAATTTCATCAGCTTTAGAATGTAAGAATACATTACACTGATTTGTTCGCATACTAACAAAAGCTTCCAAAAAAGTCTCATTAGCCAATAAATATTTAGCCTGATTTTTTAAAATCATTGAACATTACCCATTCGTGGAGCCGCTTGCATGGCCCGTACACGCTCAACATCGACTGCTGTGCCGTACTGTCCTAAGATTTTAGCGGCCTCAATTAGTAGCTCCTGGTTCATTTTATCTCGGTTCAGATCATCACCAGCTTGCAGTTCACGATATTTAAGTTGCAGTTCAGCCAATTCTTTGCCTTGCGCACTTTGCATTTCAGCCGCTTTAACTTGCATATTGGCCTGCATCTTAATGTTATCGCCTTGCATCTTGCCCTGCATCTTCATTTGATCGCCCTGCATACGCGCCTGCGCCTTGATCTGCTCAGATTCAATCAATGCTTGAGCCATTGGGTCGCCTTGCTGTTGGGCCATTGCAGCCTCTTGTTGGGCCTGCTGTGCCATTTGAGCCATGATCTGCTGTTCTTTTTCGGGCGTCATTGGAGCATAGTAGCGATCTGCATTTTTAAGGCCACTCAAAGCCAGCATATCTGACAATGTGTTTCGCATCTGCGTCATGGAAACTAAGCCATTTTGCGGCCCGTAAGTTTGCCAAATTTGCTGTTGAGTTGAAAAGGTTTGCATTAACGCGGCTGCTTTAACGTCCTCTTGGCCTGTGCCTAAACCAACGTTAATGTCCATATCCATTGAGGCATCCCAGACACTAGGGTCAACAGGGATAAACTCCCCGTTCAAGCGCATCATTTGCTCGTTGGGCGAGTTTTTGACGCTAACGTGTAGCATGAGTTGAAATAACCTTTTCATGCCCTCTGCGAGGTTTCTCGCCATGACTTCAACATGGCCTGCACTGGCTTGAGCCGTTAGTGCTGCACCTGTCGCTGTTGTGTTCTGCAAAGCATCCGCGTTAAGGCCCATACTCATCTTAGAGATGCCTGTTTTCTCTTCTACGAGCATATCAAGGTATTGGAGTGCTGGTAGTGTGGAACCAGCCACAAAAGGCACTACAAGGGGGTTTACTGACCCTATTTGCTCACTGCGAATCACGGCCCCGATTTCGTTATTTAAAACGTCTTCCATGACCACCAAATCCTCATTAACTTCAAGGCGTGGGGTGTTTACTAAGGCCACATTGTCTAAAATGCCGCGTAAGACACTGGTAGTAGTGTCCTGATCGTTTAATACCAGTTCAGCTAGGCTTCTGCCATAAAACGCGTGTGGCTCTGGGTCAACATGAAAATCAGCAAACGGGGCTTTATCCCAAGGCTCTTGCTCTAAGATTTCATAGTTAGTGCCACCGCATAAAAACTTGTGAAGAGTAGGAACACCATCACCCTCAATGTCTATTTTTAAATAGGCTTCGGTCACAACAATTAACCGCATGGATGGGTCGTTAACAACCGCATCGGCTTCATTTAAACTTTCGCCAAAACGCAGTATTTTTTCTTCATCACCATTTGAATCATCATCTTCACCGACCAAGCTATCAATAATGTCTTGGTCAAATCCCATCGCAATTAAATCGCCTGCGTATTTCTCAGACTTATGGCAGACAATGTAAGCATCATCAATCGACTTGGCTGAACCATCAATAAAGAACTCTTCTGGGGGGATTCCCTCAACAACCATTTCCCCCTCTTCACGCTTATAAGAAATTAACATTGAATGAACATTACGAGACATCTCCATGCCCATTTCATCCATTTTCATTTCTATTTCTTGCGAGTGTTCAATTATTTCCACTTCATCATCAGACAAGAGCATTTCAACCTCTTCATCTGATAAGTTCTCATAGGTGTGCGATTCTGCAATAGTCTCGTTATTCCACCACACTTTTACAATGCCGACTTTCTTCACTAATGAGTCATGTATTGCATTAGATAAGACGTTATAGCCACCGACCTTGTTAAACACCCAATGCGTGTAGGCTGTCGCTTGTTCTGCATTTTGAACGTCCTCTGGGCCTTTGGGTGTAAATTCCACAAACTTATCGTTAGTCAAAAACACACGCATTAAACCAGGCTTTGCACCACGCACAACATCACGCACTTTAGTCGAGACAACCTTTGATCGGCCCTCTTCATACGTTAGGTCTACAGCACCATCAAAATACTTTTGAGCGCGTTCACGATCACCTCTAATGTCACTATCAACGTAATCAATAGCAGCCTCAATTGCGGCTTTTACTGCACCTTGGATTTCATCTTCTTTCATTTGTGTCATTAGTTAATGGCTCCTGTAAATCTAGCAGTGTTTTCTACACCTTGTATTAATGGGTTTTCTTGCCCTTGTGTCGCCATTGCGCCCATTGCTGCAACTGAACCCGTTACTGGTGCTGGAGTCATTGAGCCTCTGAGTGTAGGTATTAACTTCATATTGGCAAACATTTCTTGTAATGCGTTCATGCCTTTAACTTCTGCTGCCATTCTTGTTGGGTTTTTTGCACCTAAAGACCTAGCTAACATTTGGAATACACCCATAGCGGCTGTTGCAGAATTTGATGTATTTTTTGATGTGCCTGCAATTAAAGCAGATGTACTTGCCAAGCTATCAATCATGCTCATTTCTTCTTTAGAAAATAACAACTTTGTGAGCGTATTGTTTTTTTCTTTCATATTTCGCCATGCTTTATTAAATTGTAAACTGGCCTGCTTATCTACTTTTCCGCTAGTCTGAAGAGTGTCAGATAATAAAATGAAGGCTTCTTGTCTGATTTTATTCCATTCAGACTGAGGTAAAAGATTCTTCATGGTCATAAGGTCACGCATAAGATTTTTCTTTGAGGTAGAATTTGCTATGCCTGTGCCAAGAATTGCGTTAGCCGCTTCTGTTGGAGCAACCTTTAACACCATTATCCCATCTCGCATTTCTTGCTCTGTAATTATTTTTAATATGCCGTTATTATCCCAAACATTCTTAAAGTCTTTAAATTTAGATATAGCCTCAAGCCCTTTAGCCACACTAGCTGGATTCCCGTATAAAAGGTTTCGTTCCATTTGGTCAATCAACACACCATCTAAACCATTTTTTAAAGCCCCTGCTGCTCCAGCTTCGACACCTCCAGCCATTTGCTGTTTAACAATAGCTTTTCTAAGATCAAATAGACTTTGTACACTAGCACCATTAGTAATTTGATCTATTGCTTCATCCATTAGCCTAAATGTTGCTGGCGCACCTCCCTCACCAGGCCTAAAGTCTCTAAGCGAATCAACTAATAATTGATTAAACTCAGCCGAATATTCTGGATTAGTAAACGCTTTTGCGGCATCTGCGCTTTTATATGCGTCCTTATAGCCTTGCTCTGCTTCCATTCTCTGGTTGGCTAAGTTTTCTTGAGCAGACGCAGCACCCTCGCCTCTTGAAATGGCAAGTTCTGGGCCAGCCATGCCACCACCAATGGCTTTAACATTTTGATCTATTGCGTCTTGTTGTTGAATCAGTCGAGTGTTCATTTTAGATTCAGCTTTAGGGCCGTATGTGCCGCCTGCGGCTTGATCTTCAAATAATTGCTGACTTTTAACGCCAGTGACTTGTCCAGATGTAAGATTTACTGGTGCTGGTAATGATGCTGCCGTTGCAGTTCTTGCAGATTCTAATGGGTCTAATCCAGAACGAACCATGCGGTCTACATCTTGCCTTAAACCAGCCATTACCTCTTCTGGGTTAAATCCCATATCCAAAAGAGCCTGGTTAATTTCTCCACTTCTTGAATTAAACATTTGTGGATTTTTTAAGAACTCAGGTGCTAATTTAGCAACAATACCGCCAACGTCAAACACCCCTTTAAACAATGCACCACCAATAGCACCACTGGGTATTTCAGCTAAATTAAATGGTTGGTTTGCTGCTTGTGAACTAATACCTTCCAATAATCCACCTTCCACCATGCCTACTGTTGCTGCGCCTTTATAGCCTGTTGTGGGTAGACCAATAGCTGCTGTCGCCTTACTTGCAGGCAAGGATAACAATCCACCAGTAGCAACTTGAGCCACTGTGGGAGCATCCATGCCTTTAGGGTTAGGATAAAATCTTTTGTATGAAGTTATTTTCCCAGCTTCATTTCTAATAGGCATACCAGCAACCAGATTTCCAAAATTATCAAGTTGAAACTTAGCGTCTGGCTCAACTTCTAATATGCTGGCTTTTAATCGGTTGTCATCAAATGAAGAAACAATGGCAGTGTGAAGTCGGTTTGCTTTACCTGTTAAAGATTTACCAACACCCAATTCTTCTGTGCCAATATCGTCACCATAAGTAGGTATTGATGGGTCTTTATCTGCACCACTCATCCATGCCTTAACATCCCCAAAAACACTGCGTTCCTCTTGCACTTGAGCAGAAGAATCAGTTTCAGAAGCCTTTAATGTTTCTCTTGCTGCTCTTTCTGCAAGTAACTGATCTAATCGCGCTTGTTCTTCTGATGTTAAAGCCATTAGTCTATTACCACCTTTTTTGTTTCTAATGCTAAAATTTCTGCGTCAGCAGCGTCAATGTCGCCCAGACTAGAATCATCGGTTGCGTCACCAGAAATGGCCCTTAACTGGGATTTCATTTCGTCAGTAAGTGGGCTTGATTGCATTAATTCATTAATTTTTTGAGTAGCCACAAGCCTGTCCATAGTGCCTGATATTGCTTGAGATGATATGTCCGCAATTTGCAAAGCTATTCTTGAGTTTTCAGTAAGTGCCAATTGAACTATTTTTCTGGCAGCAGGGCTTGCCGATATAGAACCAGCAGTGGCCAATAAGTTATCAAAATCGTTGTCTGTCATTGGGCCAGTGCCTTTACCTTTAAGGGAAAGAGCCGTAGAAGTAAGAATTGCTTTATAAGCATCAATAGGTGCGCTTACACCTTCTGGCACAAGCCCTCTAAGTGCTGTTGGAACTATTCCAGAATCCATAGCATTACCAAGCTCACCAAGTAATGATGTGTTAGAAATGGTTTTTCTAGCTGCTGTACCTTTATCCATATAACTTTTAAAAATAGAAACTTGAGCAGGCCCGACAGCTTTTTGCCAAGCTGTTTCACCCACACCTTCTGGCTGTGCAACTCCTGCTCTCGTTTGTTCAAGTTCATATTCTTCAAAACTTTTTGGCACAGTACCTTCTGGTAATTGATTCACATAATATTCATACGCTTGAATTGCAGCAGATGGGTCTTTTTTCTTTGGTAGTTGACCTAATGCTTGAGCAGCAGTTAAACCGCCATTTTCCATAGCTAGTGCAAGGTCTTCTCGACCATTTTGTCTAAGATATGCCGCAGTAGCATTTCGTTGGTTAGTTGCTTTTGTAGTAGCTAAAGCATTAGCGGCTTTTAGCTTACGATCATCTTGTAACACTGAAATTCGGTTTTGTAATCCTTGCTGAATATTGCCAGCGTTGGGATTGCCACTAAGCCCTGCAAAGCCTGATGCTAGGTTTAAACGATTTTCTTTATCACCTAAATATGTGCCAATGCTGTCTAATATTCCCATTTTATACACCTAGTCCTAGTGTTAAGTAATCAAACAAACCAGGCTCGTATCCTTTATCAACAGAACCTACAGGTGGTGCGCCACCGACTGCCGATAGTAAATACTGCAACGATTGTGCTGGTGCGCCTGTATAGCCTGCATACTGTTGTTTGCCTGCGTTAATCAACTGCTGCTGTAGTGCTTGCTGCATTGCGCCTTGCTGATCCATTCTGTTCTGAATGGTTTGACCCATACCAAAACCAAGGTTAGAAATATTGCCTAATTGATTGGATGCGTTTAAACGCTGTTGTGAGCCTGCTAGACCAGCGTTCTGATTAGCAATACTAGCTTGCCGCGCCATGCTCTGTGCGTTCTGGTAGCCTGTCTGCCGCAATCCTGACGCTGTACGGGCTGCTTGATCTGCAAAGGCCCGATTAGTCTCTGCTTCTGCAATGCCCTGCCTATCACCACCAAATGCGTTAGCTGCGCTTGCTTGTGCGCCACCTACGTTCTGAGCCATTAATCGGCTACGCTCTAAATCAGCAAGAGATTGGTTAACAACCTGTGTCTCATACGGGTTTGTATATTGCTGCAAGTTAGCTTGGCTAGGTGCGCCAATAGCCATAGGACGATAGCCCATGCCTGCTGCTGCGCCTCGTTGAGCCTGTTGTAGACCTTGCGCTGCTGCTGTATTGACGTTATAGCCGCCTTGCTGTGGTGCTGCCATTTGCTGCACTCCTGAGTTTAAAGCCATTGGCTGTGGTAGACCTGCATTTGATCTAAAAGAATCAAAGCCTTGTGCGTTAGGGTTTGGTGTTGCTTGTCGTGCGTACCCGTTAGGCTGCCCACCCATTGCTGTGTTAGCCATAGGTGCTGCGGCATATACGTCTTCAAACTCATTACGAGACTTTGTAAATGAATTAGCGGAGGTATTACCCATGTTAAACATACCGCCTTGCTCTGGTATCATTGGCCCACCTGATCGTCTCATTGGCATTGGCCCACCTAGACCGCCACCAAGCAAGTGCTGAGGAATTATACCCTCCGCTTCCATGCTTCTCATACGTTCACGGTCATACTCTAAAGTGCCTTTACCAGCACTGTCGTAGTACATTTTTTTGCCAACCATATTTTTCGTGCTTGCTGCGTCCATTCCTGTATGCTGTGGCCCACCAAAAACGCCCACAGAACTTGTAGGCTGATACCTGCCACCCATAGGAAGTTTTATATCTTCATTAAGGCTAAAACTGCTTGCGTTAGTTGTTGTGCCGCCTGTAGGTGCGCCTGCCATAATGTTGTTCCTTATCCTAATAATTTAAATAAACGCTGACCTAAAAAGGAGATGAGCTTTGAGTTGGCCTGCCGCCCTCATTCTTATTGGGCTTACTATAGCCGCTATAATTATTATTACCCTTGTTTGGGTTGCCGCCACCACCTGAGTTAACTGTGCTTCTTTGCGCTGCAATCATTGCTTGATCATGCGCTAATTGTGCTGCCTTTTCAGCCGCCATTCTTTGTGCTGCTGCGGCTTGCTCATTTGCATAATTCTGCGCTGCGGCTTGTTGTGCATTAAAAGCATCTTCTTGATCTAATAATCTCTGTATATCAGCTTCTTGCCTAGCTTGAGCAAGTTGCTGACGTTGAGCCTCTTGAACTGCTATTCTTGATTGGGCATATTGGTCATAACTACTACCAGTAATATTAGCCGAGGCCAATGGGGTAGTTGTTACATTGCCAAGCAAGCCGCCATTTGGGTTTAATCCACCATCAATTGCTCTAGCTTGAGTACCTATATCGCTAACAATTGCATTTGGTGAGCCGCCTGATAATGGGTCGCCAGTAAACCTTTCATAGACACTACCAAACAGGCTTGAGTCTAAAAGATTGCCAGCAATACCGCGTACTGCGTCCCCATCTGTGTAGGTATCAGAGGGTAATCCATGAGCAAGAACATAAGCCTCAAACTCAGGGTCAGACAAGTTTTGTGTCTGCATACCGCTTAATTTGCCACCACTCCAATACCCTGTTCCACCATCTGCCGCTGGGGTATAGTTTGGAGATGAGCTAGGCGCAACATACCCACCATCACCGCCACCATCTGATCTAGCCATACCCATAACAGGGCTTGCATTGCCGTAGTTATTGCGTGAACGTGCGCCTGTAAACGGGTCAATAAACATATCAGCCATAGCGTTGTATTGGGCTGGCGCGTTAGCAAATAAGTTATCTAGTGATTGCTCATAAAGTGGTGCGCTTGAGTAGCCCTGTACACCGCCTGCAAAAGTCTGAGCCTCTGGCATACCAGCCATTGCATCAAATCCTTGTGGAGCCAATCCAAAGGCACTAGCAGCGTTTCCAGTAGAAAGCATACTTTGCTGTTGCATGGGCGAGAACGCAGCTACATCGGCCCCGTAGTAAGGCGTATAGCCTATCTGCGAAACGTCACGCGCTCGGTTGATGTTTTCTCTTACCGCATCTTCTAAATATGCTGGTATCTGGGTGTTGCTTGATGTAGTGCCGCCCTTAGACATATTCTAAAACCTCTTTTCTAATAGCACTAACTGGGATTTCCAGCCAATGTCTGCCAATGCTTTTGACCAGCCTTTACGACCACTCATTGTTAAACTTTCACACTCTTGCGCTTTTGCCCACGCAATCACATCACCCTGCATACCCTTAATTTCTTCTAAATTTCCACCGCCCAAAAACACATGCAAAACCTTTTTTCTAGGGTATTTAGTAATTTCAGTAACCAGGCATGAATTTTCAGCAGGCCATAGTTGCATCTTGCCCTCAATGATAGCGGTCACAATGTCTTCATATATGTGCGTACCGCCACCATATTCTAAAGCTGATTCAATCCAGCCTTTGCAGCGTTGTAGCTCAGTCACCCGACAATCCAAGCCGATGCGTTTCTAAATACAGGTATAACAACTGCACCGCCACCTGAGACTGCTGCGCCAAAGCTAGGTGAGGCTGCGTCAGTCACATAAGCCCGTTGACCAACCACACCTGTCGGCAATGCCGCCACTGTATAACCACGCGCAATCTGAATAGGAACATACGCACCATCAACAGATATAACAGGGTATTCACCCGTTTGATTCCACAGTAATACACCATCTTCTGCTGCTGATTCACTGGCTCCTTTATGACGTAATGCGCTGCGCGTTAATGCTAACCAGGCTGATGTTCTTTGCGCCCACTGTAGCCAGTTAAGGTTAATCAGTCTGGGTGGTTGGTCTAATATGCTCAACGTCTGCCACCTTGTATGACTTCAAGTCGATTAATACCAACACGCCAATCGTCAGCATTAACACCTTCAATCCTAATTCTGACTTGTCTCCCAGTAAAACGTAGGCTAGTGGGGTTAGCCATATTGAAAGGGCCATATGTTCTTTCCATATCGTTGGGATAGAATCGAGTTTTAAAAGTTGCGTCAACATCACCCTGCGTTTTCTCGTCTGGTATCATTTTGGTCACAGACATAACATTATCGCCATT
>Ga0208134_1001247_pt1 | contig 14973 bp, 8 predicted proteins | sample VirMetDEL_Mar_31_FD_184515 | JGI IMG/M metagenome (GOLD analysis project Ga0208134, IMG submission 184515) | Aqueous microbial communities from the Delaware River and Bay under freshwater to marine salinity gradient to study organic matter... | ecosystem: Environmental > Aquatic > Marine >... | reverse complement strand
GTGATATACCTGATGATGCAGCTTCTTATAGTTTAAATATAGATCCTACAACACAAGATGGTGTATTACAAGGTGTACCTGAAGATGAAAACATTGAATATGTTTCTAATAGTGAAACAGGAGCAACAAGTGATTTAGCTGTAAATGCTACTTCTATGGCTATAATAAATGATAGTGGATCAAGAGATTTAATTTATTTTGATGATAGCGATGATAAAATAAAAAAAGTTGATTCAGTAGAAAGTGCTCAAACTGCATCAGCTGCTTTATCTAGCACAGCGGAAAGTAAAAGCGTTACTCCTACAATGCAGGTTAATAACAAAGAAGTGCATATTGGTATGGGATCTGCTGAAGCTAATAAACCGCTATGGGCAGGGCATATTAAACATAGTCAATTTGGAACTACGTATTCTGGGTTGCAACTAGAAGATGCTGAATTAGCTGATCCTTCTGCATTTCCAGATATATATCAATTTGTAGAATATAATGGATATTTGTATGGAATAGAATGGCAAGGTCAATATATTTATAAATTTGAAGATTCAGATACAGGAACTTTTATTAGAAAGTCTTCTACTATATTTACTTCTACTCAAGGAATATCTGAGACTTCAGATGGCAATTTATGGGTTGTAGATAATCAAGGAAGCAATACAACTGTTTTTACTCACAAAGTAGATACAGAAGATATGACTAGTTTGTTTAACGTTCAAACAAATACAGTTGGAGTTAAAGTTTCTGACATTCTAGAAACAAACACAATTATTTATTATTCTTCTTATTCTGATACTAGTTCAACGGAAGGAAAATTATACCGAACATCTACCAGTAATATAGTGGCTGGAGCTACAGCTCAAACATTATCTAACATGACTCCCTATACAGGAACCGCAAGTCTTGCAGATGCAGCAGGTGAATTTTTAACTACAAATGACGAAAGTGCTTCTAATTTAGTTGTCCAGTATCACGCACCTAAAACTTGTTTAATTAATGTAAACAATAATGCTTACATTGGTTGGGGAGTTACTATGAGAGGAAGCTCTGATTCTGCTACTATATATTTTAGGTATCAATCTGGATCTATCCATCAATTAAGAAACGTTTTAATTGTGCTTAAATCAAATGCAGCTACTTCTGCAAAATCTGACGGAGTAAATAGTAAAGTTATAAGACTAGATACAACCACTGATTATTTAAGTAATTTTAGTAAAAAAATGTTTTCTATAACTGCAAGAGTAGGTGGCAAACTTATTATTTCTTTTGGTACTTCTGGAGCTACAACAACTTCTGTTCACAATGGGACTATGTTAGATTTTTCTAATTTTTCAAGTGTAGCTAAAAACGCAAATATTGATTTAGATAATAGTGTAGACACATTACAATTATCAGAAGCTGTTGTTTTTCAACATGATGCTTCACATATTTCAGGTTTTTCAGGTGCAGGAAATGGTCAATGGTTACGAGGTTCAGCAACAGAAAGTTTAACGCAAGCATTAGAGGCTAATATAAATTTAGAGTTTTCAAGTTCTAATATTAATTATGGACATAGTGGTAGTACTGGATGGACATCTGGAGCAAAAACTGGTTTTGAAACTTCTGGATATTCTTATTTTTACAAAGTGTCTTTTCTTTATGATGGGTATCAAGAAACTCCTTTAAGCGATGAGTTTAAGGTAGACAATGATATATTTGCTGGAGATGGCAGACCTGTAGACATTAAAATACAATTAAAAAATTTAGGATCGTTTAACAAAAGAATATCTCACATTAATTTATACAGAGCTAGTGCAAGTTCTAATACAATTTTTACAGAACCTGAAGGATTTTATAGGTTAGTTGATAGTTACAGGTTAAATGCTTCATTTGCTTCTGTATCTGCTTCTAGTCCTTGGAGTAACTATAGGGAAAAAACAGTACGTGATATTAATGTAGATGGTGCTAGTTACGAAGCAAGGACAGGTTTATCTGAAGTAATAACAAACATAACACCTAACTATTCTGTAAGCACTCAATTAAACAATCAAATGTTTATTGGAAACGTCTATCAAAAAGATTTAGAAGAGTATAGTAATTACATTTATAAATCAAAGCCTTATAATTTTGATCAATACAATTACTTAGAAGATTTTTTATCTCTTCCTACAACTCCTACAGCACTAGCAAGTTTTAATGGCAGGATATATGCGTTTGATGAAAACAATATGTATCAGATAGAACCTAACAATTTATATATAGAAGATACAATTGAAGGTAAAGGATGTATAAGTCAACACTCTGTATTTGTTAATGATTACGGAATGTGTTTTGCTGATAAAAATAATATTTATTTACATGATGGCAAAAGACCTATTGCTATAGGAGATTCTATTTTACGTGGCGATACGTATTCATGGGAAAATAGAAACACTGCATATAAGCCTGTTATTACTTTTGATTCATTTAGAAAATCATATATTATATTTTTTAGAATAAGTAGTAGTTATTACTCTTGGTCATACAATATACTTCGTAAGCGATGGGATCTTTGGAAGTTTCATGCTAGCACTATTCCTCAATCAGCTGTAATAGGGAAAGAAGGAGAGATGCTTGTAAGCAACGGAACTAACCTTGTTCATTACCTTGGACATGCAAGTAATAAACGTTCATGGGATTGGAAAAGTAAGAAGTTAAATATGAGGCAGAACACAGGAGATAAAAGTTTTAAAAATTTAAACATAGTAGGTACACCTACAGGAGCATTAAATAATAACTCTAGTGGTGGTATTTACGCATACAAAGATAGTGATGCACAATTATCTATGACCTCTATAACAGGGTTAACAGATATTAATTTAAACAACACAAGATCTAAACATTTACAAATACAATTTACAGCTCAAACAAGTTCTGTAGATGCTATTGGTACTGTGTTTAGAAGACATATTTTATTATCTAAATCGTAATGGCTATATCTAAAAAAAGAGCACCAAGAATAGACGATGCACAACTCAATAGAGTTATATCAAAAATATATGACGATATTAATGAACTAATTAATGCTGTTAATAAAGGAGATGTATCTACAAACATAGATAACTATCTTGGTAAAGAAGGTGATTTAAGGTTAGTGAAAGAATCAGATGGTACATATGAAATACAGGGAAAGACTAAAGAGGGTTGGTCTTTTGTTAAAACAGAATTTAAACAAAAATAAGTAGAGGTAGTTATGGGATTTTTAGATACAATAGGAAGCATTTTAGGTAAACCAAAAGCTTTAGATCAAAACTTTGGTTACGATCTTCAACAATCAGATTACACTGCAAACCCTAATATGTTAGCATCTATTAATAATTTAAATAGTACTGCTGGAAGACTTGGATCTTTAGGTGGGCAGTTTACTCAAACATATCAAGATATGCTTAATCCAAACTCTGCTATGAATCAAAGACAGTTTGGTCAGTTAAGAAATCAAATAGGCGATATTAATGCTCAAACAAACAGAAACATGAATCAATCTCTAGCTTCTAGAGGTATGGGTAATGGTGGTATGGCTAACTTATTAGGAGCAGCAAACTTAAATAGATCAGGGGAACAAGTTCGTCAAGGGATGGGAAATATCCTAAATCAAAGTTTAAATGCAGCTCAAGGATTTGGTAACATGGCTATGGGAGCATACGGACAACAAGCAGGGGCTTATGGACAAGCTGGACAATTTGGTTCACAAATAGACAGTAGACAATTACAAAATAATCAATTTAATACAGACGCACAAAATACATATGAGCAATATGTTAGAACAGCTAATTACAATCAAGATGTTCAAAATCAAAACGCTCAAGGAGCTTGGGCAAATTCAATGTTAGGTTTAGTAGGAGGTCTTGGTTCAGCAGCATTAGGAAATCCAGCAGGTTTAGCAGGAATGTTTGGAGGTGGAGGTACAAGTGATCCAGCAGGAGTAAGTCAAATACCCTTACCTATTGGAATGAATCCAGCTGCTTTAGGTGCTTCTGATCGTAATTTAAAAACAAACATAGAATTAACTGGAGTATCTGATTCTGGAATTAATATTTATGAATTTGACTATAAAAACAAAATATACGGTGAAGGTAGATACGAAGGGGTTATGGCTCAAGAAGTACCTAACGCTTCTGCAATGGATAATGGAGTGTTAAAAGTAGATTACTCTAAAATAGATGTAAACTTTAGGAGGATAGCATAATGGCTATATCAGTACCACAAATGCAAACAGTATACACTGGATATGACTTTGGGCAAAATACAGCTCGCAATCTTTTAGATGCAGTGCGTATGAGAAATCAAAGAGCTATGCAAGACAGACAATTAAGATCAGATTTTGAATTACAACAAAGAAGACTTAGATCTGCTGAAGGTATGCAAAGCAGAAGGCTACGTTCTTCAGAAGGTATGCAAAAAGAAAGACTTGACCAAAATCAAAAACAATTTGATAAAGATTTTACATTTAGAGAAAAAGGTCAAGATGCAAGGATTGAATCACAGCTAGTTGCAGATGCTATTAGAAGAGCACAAGAAGCACGTGCTAAAAATCTTTCTGATAGAAATATTGCTACTGAAGATTTTAAATCAGATACAGCTTTAAGAACATTAGAAGATAATATAAAAGTAGATGAAGCACAGAAAAGATATAATGAAGTTTTATCTAATACAGGTGGAAATTTTACATATAGAGCAGCAAATGCTATTTACAATAAACTTTACCCAGTTTACGATTTTATAGATAAAGGATCTTTAGGAATACTTTCTGGTAAAATTGGAAATATTGGTCAAGAAGGAAAAGGTGTCGATATAAACTTTGGAAGTATTGGAAGCCCAGAAGAAAGAGCATCAGTAGCAAGTGGTTCAAATCAAGTTGTAAAAGATCAAAAAAGTAATTTTTTAGAAGCAATAAATTTTGCTCGTTTAAATCCAAATGTAAATGTTTCTAATCAATATGTTGATCAAATTTTGAATCCACAAAGAACTCCTTTGGTTTTAAATCAAGCAATGTTAAATAATTATTAAAGGCAGTATTATGAATCCAGATATAATAAGAAGATTAATTTTAGAATATAACCAAAATCCTAACAAGTATAGTGATGAACAAGCAGAAGTAGTAGCTACATTGTCTAGACAAATGGGTATGGATTTTAAACGTGGTAGTAAACCTGTACGTACTGCTTTGTACGGATTAGGTGAAGCAGCTACGTTTGGTTTATTACCAAATTCATTAAGACCAGAAACACGAGGTGAATCTGTGTATGGTGCTAATAATACTGGTGCAGAGTTATTAGGTAATTTAGCTGGAGGTGTTGTTAGTGGTAGCTTAGCTGTAAAAGGAGCTAGAGGTTTATCTAAAGGTGCTAAAAACATTCTTGACAATATTAGAGGTAGAATGTCTAAGGATAGTCCTGTTTCTAGTGTTCGTGATAGAATGTTAGAGCTTGGTGAAGGTACCTCACAATTACAATTAAATGGAAGAACTCAACCATTACAATTAGGACAAGGTCAACGTTTATTGTCAGGACAAACTAACAGGCAGATACGAAGAAATAGATTTCCTTTAGATCCTAGTAGTGGTAATCCCATTCCATTAACAAGCAGATCTGGTCAACCTATTCCTATGGGTGGCGATATAGGATTAAAAGATTTTTCTAGAACAGATGCTGGTAGAACATATATGAACCTATTAGAATTATTAAATTAATATATGGCATCACCTTATGAAGCGTTAAAGGTTCAAGGATTAATACGAACCTATAGAACAAACCCTACAATGTTTAATGACGACCAGCTTGATGAGCTAGAACGTCTTGCAGAACAAAACGAAATAAAGTTTAAACGATCTCAAAGTGAGTTTAGTTTACAGCGTGGCTTACAACAAGCTCAGGCTGGTTTTATTGAAGGTCTTACTACTTTTGATCTTATCCCTAAAGAACCTCGTAATACAGGCGAAGCAATTTTTAGACAACTTGGTCATTTAGCAGGATTTGCTCCTGCTATATTAAAAGCACCTGTTGTTGGACTAGCTAAGGTTGCGGCTAAAGCTACTGGTAAAAAAACTAGTGAAGTTTTAGGCGGTACAATTACTCGTGGAGTAATGGATAGTATAGATGCTTTAGATAAAATTGCTTTACCTATGGTTGGTTCTAGAGCTACTAAAAAATTATTTGATAAAGGGTTAGCAAAAAGTGGTGCAGATACATTAGACTTTTTAAAACAAGGTTCACGTACTAGAGCCATTACAGAGGAAGCGTTAGGATTAGCATCTGCTAGTGCTATAAGTAACGTATGGAAAGGTCAAGATGCTATTGTTGATTCTTATATTGGTGGAGCCATTGCAGGAGGAGCATTTGGTGGTATTGGTAATTTTGTATCTTTAGGTAAATTTTATAAAGGGAATCCTGAACAAGTAGACAGAGCTAATAAATTATTACGTGCTGGAGTTGCTAGTGCGTTTATGGGAGTACCTTCTACTCTTCGTAATGATCCTACAGAAATGCAAATTTATGAATATTTATTAGGTGGATTTTTTGGTTACAATACTAGACCTGCTAAAGAAACAGAAGCTGGTAAATGGATAAATCAAAATAGAAATGCTGAAGAAATATTTAAACCAGAAAAATCAGAAGATTGGACTAAAGTAAGTAAGGATGCACAAGAATATATTCTTCGTGAACACCCTATGACTAAAGAGTCTAATTCTGAGGGGCATGGTGGTAGCACAGGAGCATCTTTACAATGGCTTGAGGCTTGGGCAAAGCGTACAAATAAAAAGCCTTTATTCAGGCAATCTGCTATTAGGCATTTTGAAAAAAATAAAATTGAATATACAGAAAAAGATATACAAGATTATTACCGAACTAAAGCGGCAGAGATTTATACAGCTGAACGTGGTATTATAGAAAATGCTACTATAATTAGTAACTCTATAATAAACGATGCTAGGCTAGATAGAATAGACAACGTAGAAAAAGAATTAGTCAACATAAAAGAATTGTCTAGTAAAATAAATAAAGTAGATAAAAAACTTGGCACAACAAGTGAGATAGGTAAGTTTATTAACGAACAAGCAGAAGCATCTATTAAAGATAATATTGCTGATGTGGAAGTGTTTATGGATTCTATAAAAACAAAATATGGAAACCAAGTAGCGAAAGATCGTAATTCTGAAATGCGTAGTTGGTATCGTAATAGAGTACAACCTTTTCAACCAATGGATGTTGTTACACTTACAGATGGAAAGCTTACTTCTTATCGTAAAATAACAAACGATAAAGTAGGAGATGTTTCTATAGGTGAGAAATATGAACGTATGCCTATACAATATTTGGTTCCTGAAGCTGAAGTCCAGTTAATGACTCATGTAGTTAAAGAAAATGCTGGTATAAAAAAAGCGGTTAAGATAATGGATCAAAGTCTTGTTAAAGGAAACATTGAATATTCATTATCTCCTAACGAACTTCGCTTAGTCCAAGATTCATTAGCTGAGCAAGGTCGTTATATTATTAGTGGAGTAAAAGATAAAGATTTTGTAATGACTAGTAAGTTTAGAGATGAAAGCTATACGCTAGACAATGTTTTAGATTTACTTAGTAATAATAAACGTCTACCTAAAAATAAACGTATATCTAAATCTGAATTAGAAGAAACATATAAACGATCTTTAGTTAAAGAAAAAGAACTATTAGGTGACACTCCAGAAGTAGAGCAGTTACATGAACGTAAATGGATTTCTAATGTAGTAAACTTTGCAGAAATGAATAACCTACCAATGGAACGAATATCTACTATATTTAATCCTGATTATAATTATGGTAGAAGTGTTGCAGATTTTAACAAAAGAATTACTCTAATGGGTAATCGAATGACTCCTATGGTTGCATCTAGTTTTAAAAACATAGAAGGTACGAATAATGGTAAAAAGTTAAATGTTCTAATTGTAAAAGACAAAAATACAAATGGTAGTTCTGATGTAGATGGATCAATGGAGTATCGTTCTGATGTTACAGATGCAGTATTAAATGCTATGGGTAGAGATGTTAAAGTTACAGGACATTTTAAACCAGTTATTGCAGCTAAAACAGAAAAAGGTTTTTTAGCAACTAAATCTAATGGACAACTGCCATTTCCTAATTTAAATGAGTGGATGAAAGTAAATAACATACATGTTATTATGCCTGAAAGTTCTGCAAAACTACGAGGTGCTAACGAAATATCTAATTTAACTTATAAAAATGGTAAGTATTCTATAGATAAATTTAATACTATAGAAATACCTATTGATACATTGCAAGTCAGTTCTGGTACATATGAAAATACGTACAAAGATACTCGTAAAGGTACTGGTTTACCTATGCAATTTTGGAGTCAAGCAAACGAACAACAAGCAAAAGGTTTTTCTGATTCTTATATAAAAAACGTTTTAATGCCTTCTATAAATGGTACAGAAAAAAGCGTTAAGATTGTAGATAATTTTAAAACAAGTAAAGACATAAAAGAGTTTTCTAAAGAATACGAAAAAGCAGAATTAAGGTTAGAAGAATTACCTTTAGATTTTGTATTAGAAAAATTAACAGTAGAACCTGATACTCCAATAGGAAAGTTTTTATCTGATAGGTTAATGAAATTAGATTTAAAAGGAGAGTTAGAAAAAACTGCAAACGAATCTTTTGAATTTGATTCAGATTCTGCATTTAGAGAATATCACGATGTAAATAGATTATTAGCCAATGCATTAGAAGGAACGTTTGTAGCAAAACATTCTATGACGTTTAATAAAAATAGTTATTTTAACGCATTGCGTAAATACGTAACAAAACGTATGTCTAATCCCCATATTGAGACTGCTGGTAAGTCTTGGTTAAAAGGCTATAGACCTGAAATGTTAAACTATGCTGACATAGATCCAGCTAAAAAAACTAGAAAATTAAGAGAAGGAGAAGTGTATCTTGATAACGGTTTTCGAGAAATGCCTGTGGTATTGTTCGACAAAAAATACACTCTTGGCGAAATTTGGGACATGTATACTGGGAAACAAACCATGCCTGAAGGTGTTAAAACTCCAACTAAGGCAGAGTGGAATGACGTGTTTACTTTGCTTGCTATTCGTACACCAGCTGACTCGATGTCTGGTACTCGTAAATTACGATTCAGAGGTTTTACAAATCAAAAAGGAGCGGGTTCTTTCACCCATCACAAAGACAACGTATATCTTGGTGGAGCAGACAAAGATGCAGACAGCATCAAAATATTTCAGAACATAAACAAAGAAGTTATAAAACATTTTGAAAGCGTATCTAAAGAAAGAAGTCATTGGTTTAACAAAGACGGTTCTAAGTCAGACTATCAAATAATGATAGATAAAATGTTTGAAGGAAACCTACCAGAAATATCTGTTAAAGATTATAATAATAATAAAGCTATGATGTTTTCACCTAGTTTTCGTTTTGAAGCAGCAAGAAATTCTGCAACAGGTAAACAAGGATTAGGATACGGATTATCTGCAAAAATTACAATGCAAAATATGTATGATTATGTACAAGCAAATGGCGGTAGAGTTTCTTTTGGTAAGCATAAAGTAACCCTACGGACTCAATCACCTGATTCAAACATAAGTGCTCATAGACATTTTTTAGATTTAGGTACTAAGATTGTTAACGTATCAGCAGATGCCAGTAAAGATCCTAATTTAAAAGCATACAATACATACAGAGATACTTTGTTTAATTCTATTTTTGAAGTAAACAATAAAAAGTTTATTAAATATACAGACTTTATGAAGATGGCTAAAGGCACTGCATTTGAAGCATTAAAAATATCTAATGATAATGTAAAGCCTCATCAAAAAATATTTGATAGTGAGGGTAATCGTAAAGCTCCTACTTTATTTGAAGCTTTAGAACTAGTAGACTCATCAAATAGAATATTAGAAAAAACAAAAGGCATTAATTCTACAAATCCTAAAATACAATTTGAAATGCAACGTTTAGGTTTTGATAAAGAATCATATCAGTTTAAAAATTTACAAAATGCTCAAAGAGTATTATATGAAAATATATTATCTACCAATGGTTTGTTTAAAAATATTGGCAAAGGAAGTTTTAAAATAAGAGACAATGTAACTTCTAAAGAATTGCAAGATTTTTATAAAATAATTTCTAAAGAACTTTCGTTTGCAACTCCTAAAAGAATAGAAGAATTGTTTAAGGGTAATACAAGAGACATTGAACAAGGATTAGATTTTATTGGTAAAGAGCTTGGTCAATACGCTACTATAGAATTGTTAGCAGACCAGTATGTTAAAGTCCAAACAGAATTTGCAAAACAAAATAAAAATATTAATAGTGTTTCTGAATTTATTCCTCAGATAAAAGAACGAGCCTATGAAGTAAAAAGATTAGCAGATAAACTTTCTAATAAAAAAGAAAGAGACAATGTACTTAATAACGATATAGATGCTAAAATAGTAAAGACTCAAAATGAATTAGCACAATTAGAACTTGCTCAAAAATTACCTGAAGGTATGTTGCAAGATTATTTTAATTACTGGTTGTTAAGTCCTATACGTGAATTACAAAAAGGCGTAAACCAACCTCAATATAATAAATTAATTCATGGTTCGCCTATGATACCTATGGCTGCTAAAAAAACATTTTATCAACGCATGGATATTATTTATGATCGTGCTATGAAGATGGAAGGTACTTTAGATATAAAACAAGCCGATATAGAAGCCGTTAAAAATGAACCTACTATTACAGAAGGCAGAGAGTTTACAACAAAAATAAATGATGCTATTCGTAGTAAGAATTTAGAAGGATTGGCTTTATTTAAAGGTGATCTTAAAGAAATTCAAAAGTTTCAATTTGCAATTGATGTGCATCCAGAAATGAAAAAAGATTTTAACCAATGGTATGAAGGTTTTACATATAATATGAATAGACCTAAAGATGCTACTACATTAGACATGAATAGTATTCGTATGGTTAATAAATACTTAGAAAGTATAAATACCAATAAAGAAATGGATTTTAAATTAAAAAATTGGTACATGCATCCTTTAACTGTAGATGAACAAATGCAAGCAAAAGGAATGTTTGGCACATATCATAAAATAATAAATGCTCCAATTGAAACAAGTAAAGGAATTGCATATAGAGATTTAAAAGTAGCAATGTCTCCAGTAGGAAACATAGCAAATTACTTTAAGAAATCTGAAGCTAGTATGGGTAAATATGAAGGCAGAAGTAACCTAGAACGATTGAAAACAGATGAGTTATATCAATCATTAACTACTTCAGAAAAACAGCTTTATATGGAGAATATTTTTAAGTTTAGAGAACGTGAAATAACATTAGATAAATTAGATCCAAAAATAGATAAAGTTAAATTTGAGAAATTAAATAATGAAATAACAAATCTATGGAAACAATTTGAAAAACAATGGATTACTACTAAAAGTAAAGGAAATCGTTTTGATTGGTCAATTATAGATAAAGATTTTAAATACAATAATGTTAATGAATACATAAAGTATGATCGAAATGGTAAGTTTGATTTTAAAACATTTGAACGTGACGTTATTAATGCTCGTGAACAGACTAAGCAGTTAATTGAAACTGTTGGTTTAGAAGGTGTACTAAGGTATAGATACGAATATAAATTAGAAAAAGCATTACAAAATTCTAAACTAAATACAAAACAAGGTGAAAAACCAGTTGATGCTAAAAAGTTTCGTGAAAAATATAGATCTGATAATCCATTTGGAATGTTTAAACCACGTAAAGCTGAAAACTTTATGCATCATTCGTTTAAAAATTCTAATGAGAAGTTATTATTAGAACAAGTAACGTGGTTAGCTCAACAAAAAAAGAAATTAAGTCCTGAAGAATATGATCGTTTAGCTAAACGGATGCAACAAGACAATCCTTTTATAAACCCTAACGATATTATCGATATTTCTTCTAGTCCTATGAAAGGAACATCTAATCTTGGAACAGATAAATTTTTTGAAAGTCCATTTATAGCTCAAGGTAGTTCTCCTTACAAGCGTACATATGACTCTATTACAGATTACCAGTCTAATTTAAACGTAGGGTATCATCGTAATCTTATGAAGTTAAAAGCTCAGAATGAAATAGATGTTATGATGAAGAACATGGAATCTTATAAGCCTAGCAAAAAAGAAATGAAATATTTTAATGATTTATATGTAGGAAAAAAAGCTTCTAAAATTCCTGTTAATTTACGTTATAATAATTATAAAGATGTATGGGCAGACTACGTAAGGCTTTATGCTAGAGATTCATTAGGTTATCAATCTTTTTACAGTGATAAGATGATGACTCCGCAAGGTAGACAGTTATTGCATCTTAATAAAAAGAATATGCATTATGTTACTTCAGATGCTGTAATGATAAAACAATTAGAAAAATTGTATCAGAAAAAATTAGGCAAAGGAAAGAAAATATCTTTCTTTGATAATCAAGCTGTTCCTAAAGATGGACAAGCTAGGAAAGAGTATTTTAGTAGAAAGATTCATAATCTTGGAAGATTAGAAGCTCAATACCAATTACTTAGTTTACTAGCAAATACTGGAACGTGGTCTACTAATATATTTGGTGGTGCTACAATGACTGTAGGTAGTGCTGGTGTTAAAAATTATATGAACTCTTTTAATAATGATCGAGTATATAGAACATTACTTTCTGATTCTAAGGGTAAACCTGTGTTAAAATTATTTAATGGAGAGTTTGTTAAGAATCGTAAAGAGTTAATGACATATTTAGAAGAACGTGGTGTTATAGAGAACTACATAAGAAACGAGTTTGAATATAATGAAGGTTTAAAAACTCAATTAAAGAATGTAGGTGTTAATATAAAAGATTTTCAGCGTGATTTTATTAAAGCAGCTAAAAGTAAAAAAGGAAATCGTGACGAAAGTGTTCGTGAAGTTGTTAAACGTTACGGTGTTTCAGATGTAATGCTTAATGCTGGTGGATATTTAATGAAGCAAAGTGAACGTGTTAATAGACTTAATGCATTTATATCTCATGGTATGCAAGCAGTTGAAGGGTTTAAAGAAGCTGGTAAAGATTTATCATTAGCTGATCAATATGTATTTGAACGTGCTGAACGTGGTATTGAAATGACACAGTTTTTATATCAAAATGCAGCAAGACCTGCTTTTATGAGAACGTCTACTGGTAAAGTACTGGGTAGGTTTAAACTGTTTGTATTTAATAGTATTCGTATGCGTAAAGAATTTTACAGACAAGCAAAGTTAAATGGTTTTAGAGAAGGAAGTGAATCGTATAATAGATTTAAAGATACTTTTGCTATAGACATGTTTATGTATGCGTTAGGTAGTGCGTTTATGTTTAGTTTATTTGACACTACATTGCCACCACCTTGGGATTGGGTACAAGCATTAGCTGATTATACTTTTGGAGATAAAAAAGAAAAAGAAATGGCTTTTTTTGATTCTAAACTTGGCCCACTAAACGTTCTTAAGCCACCTATTGCAAGAGTTCCAGAAGCGTTTGGAGAATTACTTACAGGGAACGTAGAAGACTTTACTAATTATACTATGTATACTATGTTACCATTTGGTAGAGGTATTAGGCAAATTAAACAATTAGCAGATGACAGACCAAAACGTGGTTTAGAACGTGCACCTGAAATATTATTACGTTTACCTAATCAACAAGTTCGTAGCAGAATCAAACGAATGAAAGATGAGAACAGAAAACGTAGAGAAATAAAAGAGTATTTAAATTAGTAAAAAAATACAAAAGGATTGTTGTTTAAAATTGTTAGGACATAGTAACGTTAGAATAACGAAAGCTACTATGCCCTATTGTTAGTTAGTGATATACCTGATTTTACTTTCTAGATATAATTTATTTTAGCATAAAACTTAAAATCATATGGTGGTTTAATATTTATTAGTACATCACCATTTCATCTTTAAGGTTGCCTGTATCAATTGAATAAGTAGTGTAACTAAAGTCATATTTACCCTCTTCAAACTCTAAGTCAAACCTAGCTTTAAAGTTCTTATATTCCGTAAGGTAGGTAAAACGATACCTAGTGCTATGTTGACCATCATTATTTATGTCCTTTTTGTATGTGGTAGTATATAAGAATGGATTATAATCCATAGGCTCTATACACTCTTCAACTAAATACCCTAACTGAGCATAAGCCTCTTTATTTGGTACTATTATGTCTACAAATAACATTACTTACCTCTTAATTTTATTTTCTAAATATACAAATAGTTTTACGTACCATTTAGACGTAAGTACTTTATGTTTTGCTCTTAACTTATTAAGAGTTTTTTTATAATAATTACGACTAAGATCTAGTTTAGAATTAATTTCTATCAATGTAATATTGTTATTTTTTATTTCATTAAGAATTTCAATAGTTTCTTTTCTTAATTTAAGTTCTTTTTTTAATCTAATTAATTCTTCTGATGGTTTTTCAGGAACTCCATAATGATCAAATACATATTGAAATCCTTTTTTATACATAGGATGTTCCATGTTTTTTTCATGTTCAAACATATTATTTCCTTTTATTCTTCTAGTTTAATATTATACACGTTAGCTACTTTTTTTAATAATATCTCAGTGTAGTATTTTTTATCAGAAGTCATTTCTTGAGTATATCCCATTGACCACAAATATTTTATGGCAGCAAAACATTGTTTTTTAGTTACTTGATTTATTATTTTATTTTTAGTTTTCATTATCACCCTTTTTTAAACGTTAGCAGGAAAGGTCGAAGGCTAGCGTGTTCTACTGTTTCCTGCTTTAGTTTAGTTAACGTTATTTACTATGATAGTTTCTTCTATCCATTTTATTTAAATAGTAAAAGATTACAATGCAAAATCCAATAAACAAATTATCAAATACTTGCGTTGTAGCTATTTCATATAATATATATGGTGTCATTTTTCCTCCTTTTTGT
>Ga0208134_1001246_pt1 | contig 14991 bp, 15 predicted proteins | sample VirMetDEL_Mar_31_FD_184515 | JGI IMG/M metagenome (GOLD analysis project Ga0208134, IMG submission 184515) | Aqueous microbial communities from the Delaware River and Bay under freshwater to marine salinity gradient to study organic matter... | ecosystem: Environmental > Aquatic > Marine >... | reverse complement strand
TTTAAAGTAGTTTCGTTAGTAATAGAATTATAGTTTTTAAAACTTAATAATACTTCAGCACTACCTGTTTGGTCTTTAAAGTCAGGAATAAATCTACCTATAGACAACATTTGTTCACCGTCTTGTATATCAAAATCACCTGATTGTATAAAACATTCTAAAGGTTCTACGTCGTTATTGAAACCATCTTCGTGTAAATAAATTACTGAGGCACCATCAGTTACACCTAATACAGTTGGTGTTGTGCCAGTTTCAGTGGGTTCATATTCAGTAGCATAAGGTAATTCATATACTCCTCTATCTAACCATGTAGTTCTAGCCATAGAATTGGTATACCAAACATTTTCTAAATAATTAAATGTTACACAACGATCAATAAAAGCAGAACTTTCACTAGCATAAAACCAAGTAACTTCATTAAAATCTGTGTTTAAACCAGCATAGACTAATTGTTGTTGGGTAATACTAAAGTCATCAAATACGTAATCTTGTACGGTACATGGCATTTTTTTAACCGAACCATCAAACATATAGAAAGCTTGTTGACTCATCCAAAACGTTGTGCCATTAACATCAACCGCTGCATGCGCAGAAACTGAACCACAGTTAGCACCAATCTGTGTTAAACCAAACACAAATGGAGCACCAATAAATTGTAGTGAGTGTAACGAAGTATCAGTCCATATTAAAATAGAACCCCTAGATCTAACCGTGGTCATAATTTTAGAACCGCCTTGAATTCTAAAAGAACCAGCTGTATTAATACTTGTGGGTGCCCAATCGGTAAAATCTTCTTGGCTAGAAAACCTAAGAAATAAATCGTCTTGAGTAGTAGTGCTACCAATAGTAGTTTCAGTACCCATTAATATTACATGTCTATCTGGTGTTGACAAAATTAAATGTCTTGACGCAGTTGGTGCATTAGCACTAGCCAATGCAGCTCGAGAAGTTTGTCCGCCGGACTTATCCCAACGAAACAAAGAACCATCATTTGCTAAAGCTAGTAGATCCTCACCAAAACTTTCAAACACCCAATAACGTGACTCAATTACAGTTGCAGAAGTTGATGACGCTTCATTCCAAGCACTAAAATTTAAACCACTAGACACATCTAATAAAATTGTTACCACTGAATTGTCTGCATGTGCTACATTATCATGACTACCCACCGCACTGACACTAGTAGTATCGGTTAAATTAGATAATCCCCGGATCACGGTTAAAGTATTACTACTAACCGATGATACTTTCATTATTTCTTGGTCAACTAAAATATAATCATTAGCGGCAAATACACTACCATCGTCTACATCAACACCAGTCTCAGTTGCATCTAAAACTTCGTTTAATTGATCGGTTACTACTGTAGCCGGTGTGCCTTGCCATGCTGAAATACCAAAACCATAACCATAAATGTTTACCTCAGGGCCAACAGTTATTTGATATTCACAATCCACGGTGCTCGAGCCGCCGCCCGTGGCACCTGAGCTAGCGTTACTAGAATGCGTAACCGTATACACACTAGAACTAGTAACTGTAGTAATTTCAAACTCTGCATTCATATCCAAACCACCAACAGCATCAGCGTTAGAAAAAGTTACAAAGTCACCAACCCCAGCACCATGACCAGCATCAGTTACTGTAACAATTGGCGAACCACTGGTAGTTACAAATGGATTAGTTAAGTTTGCTTGTGTTGCGCGCAACGGTGTAATATCAGCAATAGCGCCTTCAACATATAAATATAATTTTTTATCAGTACCCAGTGCTAAGTGTCTAGTGCCGTCTAACGCCGACCAGGCAAATTGATCGCGTACCGCGCCTATAAGTTTGTCAGATATAAGTTTAGTCCAGCCACCTATTTTTTCTGGTTGACCATAACGAAATCTTACATTCTCACCATCAATCCATTTACCTTCAGCACCATAACTAGTGCTTTGTTTATCGAACCCCGGTGCAAATTTTGTAGAAGATAAAGGCATTATACATTTTTCGTTGAATAATAATCAGACATCGATACTGTACCACTAGTGGGTAAACCAGTATTAATATTATTAGTAGTAGTGCTAGCAACAGCACGTTGAACCCTTACACTAGAAGACGCCCAACCACCACTATTCCAAGTGCAAGTTATACGCATTAAATCTCCAGCAGTGCAATCAACTAATAGCGCTTGCTCAATATTTTGTGCGCCACCAGTAAAGGTAGTAGTTAAGGTTGCTTGTTGAACACCTTCTACAAATACTGTGTGCGTTTTAGTTAAACCGCCATTAGAATAATGTCCACCTACGTTAACAGTATAAGTACCAGTCTTGTCTACATTAAATTGAACGTCACCGGTATTAGTGCCACCGTTATCAGCCCACGCAACATGTGAATATATTTCAGATGAACTTGGATTAATAGCCGGGTTACTATTATAACCAGCACCTCTAACATTTTGCACTGAGCCACTGTAATTACTAGCACTAGCCGTTAAAGTAGCGGCTACTGTTTCGGTAGAGTCAACGCCTGCACCAAGATAATATTCTGATAAACTTATTGGATTTGAGCCACCGTGCTCCGTTTGAATTTCTGAAAATTTTATGGTTCCGCTACCTTGTAAAGCCATTAGCTATTCTCCTTTAGTGACGTAACCTCTTCCTTTAGTTCTTTGACTGCTTCGATAAGCACACCAACTATGTTGCCGTAAGCAACCGATTTGTATTTACCATCTTTAACTACTTCCGGTAATACCGCTTCAACTTCTTCCGCAATAACCCCGGTCCCCGCTTCGCCATCCTTGGTAAAATAAACCCCGCGCATGTCAGCAACTTTGTTTAATGCATTATCAATAGTTCTAATATCATCTTTTAATACTTCACTAGAAAATGCAGTGATGTCGCCGGAAGCAACTATGGTGCCCGCCACATCTATATTACCGTTTAAGTCAGACGTGCCTGCAACAGTTAATGTTCCTGACGTTGATAAATTACCACTAGAAGTGGTAGTACCAGCAATTGTTACATTCGCACCGCTAAACGTGGCCGCCGTGGTAGTTCCTGATTTAATAATTAAATTACCACTACTATTAGTTAAACTACCATAAGTAGTACCAGCGTCTTTTACAAAAACGTCACCACCATCAGCATCTAAAATAATATCGCCAGCAGAATCAAGTGTTAGATCACCTGAAGATAAATCTATTTCCGTGCCATCAATGGTTATGTTGTCAATATTAACCCCAGCATCAGCGGTTAATACTCCGGTGACCGCTAAGGTGCTAGCAAAAGTAGCTGCAGCGCCAGCGCCAGTTAAAAAAGTTGTAGTGCCGTCTTTAATTAATAAATGCCCAGAAGAATTACTAAAAGCACCAAACTGTGTACCGGCATCTTTTAATAAAACATCAGCACCATCAACATCAATAATTAAATCACCGGCAAGATCTAAAGTAGTATCACCAGTAGTATTAGTTATAGTTGCAGCAGAACCTGAATGCGTAATTTGTAAATCATCATCCGCACCTAATTTAACAATCGCACTATCGTCAAGTAAATCTAAATTACCGCTAAGCGTTACATTTTTAAATTTGTTTACAATTGATTCGTAAGTAAAAGTTGCCATAATTATTTATCCTTTAATCTCCAGCCATGCGTTGAGTCTTGATAGACTAATGTAAAACCAGCATTGTTAGTATCTACTACCATTTCATCACCAGCAGTGTTAGCCATAATTTTTTCACTACCCGGTTCTACCGTTAAATTGTTAGTATCAAAAGTACCTTCAGCATCTATAAAAGAAACCGCATCACCTTGTGTTGGTGATGAGGGTAATGTAATTGTTACCGCACTTGCACTAGTATCTACAAAAATATTATCACCAGCAAATGCCGTGTAAGCAGAAGTTTTTTCAATATAAGTTGATCCAGTGGTTTCTAAAGTAAACCAGTTAGTACCATCAGTTGCTACCATTTTAGTTTTATTTGGTAGTAATGTAATAGTGTTACCACTAGCCCCTAATCTGTGGGTAAAAGTACAAGTAGAACTACCGTTGACTAATAAATATAATTTTTCAACCGCAGGATATTGCACCGTGTGTGTTGCCGATGCGTTAGTAAATCTTAAAGCTGCTTGTCGCGCTTGGTTGTCGGCTGCTGCTTGTGGACCATTACCCGTAGTTAAAGTAGTAGTGCCAGTGCCAGAAGTAGCAATAGTTAATACTCCAGCAATAGCTTGTTCTACCGATTGACTAAAGTTATTATTGGTAGTAGTACCCCAAGAACCTGCCTGTTCACCAGAACCAATTAACTCAATTTTTAATCTTGTTGAAAATGTTGATGCCATTAGACTTCACTCCAGCTTTCTGTTGTACCTGTAGTCGATACCTCGGACCACGTTTCCCCTACACTATCATCGACTTCGTTGTAAGTAAAGGGCGAAGCGTTACTAATTGAGCCAGTAATTAGATTACTAGTTGGTAAGAAAGTTGCGGTAAATAAGTATTCTGATCCAGCTACTTGGATAGCAGAGGTTACTATGCCTGCAGTAGTAATCACGGGCACCATTTCCGGGACCGCGGTGCCTTGGCTTGCGGTTACCACATTAGTGGTTGCCTGCACATCCACGAATGGTTGTGCGTTACCGATACTGTGTGTGCCAAATGGGTGAAAACCGAACATAGTTTATCCTTTTAGTGCTGTTACTTCAGCTTCTAGTGTTTCTATTCTTGTCATAGCTTCTTGTAAAGCCTTGATAGCTTTCATGTATAATACAGAGTAACTAACACTCTTAACTTTTTCATTTGTAGTTGTTTTTATATCACCAATAGCTTTACCTTCTGGTATGTCATCACCATCTTCGTAAAGTGTACCAAATTCAGAACTAGAAAGTATATCAGCTTTTTCTGGATCTCTCAATTTAACTAATCCAGGACTAACTGTTTCAGTTTCTTGTGCTACTAAACCTAAATAAGTTTTTGCAGCTTGACCACCACCTGTTTCAGTTCTAGCTTCGTCTTTAAGTTTAAAGTTTCTAACTTTTAAAGCTTTGATATCATCCCATTGAGAATTAGCATCAGTTATGTTTTGTTTAATTCTTTCGTCTGAAGTTGCACCATAACTATTAGTGGCACTATCAAAATCACCATTAGCAAAAATTACAGCTCTAACAGTGCTATTATTATTGCCCACACATCTAAAGAAATAACTACCTGTGTCATTTACAGTAGAGCTAAAATTTATTTGTTGTCCAAAAACATTACCACTTGTTTGAGTGTTTTTTACATAAAATAAAACATCATTTATTGATGATGTAAGTGTAGTTTGACCCGTACTTGCAATTCTTAATCTTTCAGTATTAGTTCTTTCACCATCGTTAGTTGTATAGAAAACTAATCTTCCCGGAGTATCATTCGTTCCGGGCGTACCATCAACAACACCTTCAATACCTGCTACATTATTGTTATAGTCAGTTGCATCTCCATCATCAGCTTTCCAAAATATACCACCAACCGAATCACCATCAGCAACAATAGTTTGACTACCTACTGTTGTATTTCTTGATTTAATAAAATGTAATTGATTTGACCCTGAATCATTGGCAAAACTAGAAATTGTAGCACCACCATTTTGCACTTGAAAACGATTACTTCCAACGCCAGAGCCTGAACCAGCACCAACATAAACTCTATCATTACCACCATCAACAAATAATTGATGCGTGTTACCATTAGATTCTACTCGGAAGTCTAGGTCTGCTGATTCTTCATTAAATACAGTTTCAGCTTGTAATAAACTAATTCTTTTTCTTTCACTACCAGCTACTAAAGTTCTAAAATCAACATAGACATCTTCTGAACCGTTACTTGCGTCATCAATCTGTGCAGTTATTCTAAAATAATCTGTAGCATTACCAGCATCATCATTACCAGCAAAAGCAATTGTAGATAAATTATCTGCATCAGCACCATTACCAGCATTTCTATAAAGATTTAAATTTGGTCCAATAGCTGAGTCGGTATCAGTTGATACTAATGTAAGTGTGTCGGTGTTATCAGCAGTTGTGATTGATAAGCCACCATCATGAATAACTACATCTTTGTTTTCATCAAAAGACATGATAGGAGTTGTGCCAATAGTGTTACCTAAACCAATAACTAAATCATCAGCCGAATCATCAAGTGCCACATAAAAATCTTGGGCATTACCATCAAAGATCAACGCTGCGTCTTCCGCGCCGGCATCACCAATAGTAAAGGTTGGTGTAGTACCAGCTAGCGCAACATCACCAATGATGTTACCGTCTTTAATCGTAAGACCGTCAATCGTTACCCCATTAGCTGACGTTTGTTCTGATATAGTATCTACTTTTATTTCACTGGTCATATTAATTTAAGAGTTGTATCTCTTCCTCTGTTAATAGTTTATCAGCTTCTTCTTTACCAATAGTTTTTTCTGCTAGTTTATAAAAAGCACTAGCAAGTTTTTGATGTTTCTCATACTGTTGCCAAATAGCACCATTATGTAAACGCATAAAACCTGACATATTAATAAGTGGATTTGCTTTAGTTCCATCTTCATTATATTCATTATTAACTTTACCTACTAAGCCAGCATCAGTTAAATCACTTGCATTATACTGTACAAATTTATCAAACTTAGAAGCTATAACACCTTTACCGTGTGATAAATCATAAGCTCTAACTAACTGAGCATCTTGGTAAGCATCAAAAGTAGTACTGCCACTATCAGCGTGAAAGTCACCCTCGGCATCAAAGATAAATCTAACAGTGTTATTATTACAAATAGTAACCATATTAGTATTAGCACCTTGCGTACCAAGACTTGTACCACTTCTAGAAGCAGCATCAATTCTTACACAACCGTGGTCACCTGTGCCTTTACCAGTATCTTCACCACCGTTAGAAATACCTAATATTTGCAGAGCAACATTACCATTGTCATTCATAGATACCATTTGTATACCACCGGCATTTGAATCAGATTTTTTAAAAAAACCATAAGTATCAGCTTCAGCAATACTAGTCATACTATGTGCAACATCAGAAGATTTCATACTTATAATCTGAGTATCTCCACCAGCTTGGTTTAAAGTTAAAGAACCATCAGAACCTTCAGGACTACTTTCTTTAAAACCTATTTTACCATCAGCAGTTATTCTTAATTGTTCATTACCTGAAGTCATAAAAAACATTGCATCAGTAGAATGGTCATAATTTATTCTGCCTACATCATTATCTTGAGGGTCAGCAAATTTAATACCACCCTCTGCATCATTAGGCGTAGCAATAGTAAGTCCTCCACTAGCATTATCTTCAATTACAAGTCCTTGTCCACCTGCATCAACACCAGTAACACCACTATCACCAAGTGATATTCTAAATAATCCACCAATGTCAGTGCTTTCACCAACACCAACTCTGTCATTACCACCATCTACAAATAAACAATGTGCATAAGAATTAGATTCTACTCGGAAGTCGTGATCTTTACTTGTATCATTTATAACAGTTTCAGCTCCTGTTATGCCGAGAAACAAATCAAGTGATCCACCATTCATAACACTTAAAGCAAAATAGCCGTCCTCTGAACCATCTGCAACATCACTAGTAACTGATTTAATTTCTGATGAAATAAAATCTTGTGAGTTGTTATTTCTACCTTCAAATTGAATTACACCTGTAACATCATCATTTGCTGGTGAACTAGAGTTTCTGTATAACCTTAAATTAGGTCCACTGTTAGCATCAGCATCAGTTGATGTTAGCGTAAGTAAATCATAATTACCTGAACCTATTACAGTTAATGAACTATCAGGTATAACGACATTAGTATTTTCATCTATTGTTATTGCAGGATATTGACCAAGAGTATTGCCAAGTCCAATAGTTAATAGGTCAGTTGAATCATCAAGACCCATAGAAAAGTTTAGTGCATTACCATCAAAGATTAGCGACGCATCTTCAGCTCCACCATCACCTATTGTAAGTGTTGGAGTTGTTCCTGTTAATGTAATATCACCAACAATGTTACCATCCTTAATCGTTAGACCGTCAATGCTTACACCATTGGCGCTGGTCTTTTCTGATATAGTATCGACTCTTATTTCACTCATTAGTTAACCTTATTCAGTTACATCGGCTACGTTCGATAACTGGCTATTAGTTTTTAAATCTGCATAAGCTAATGCTACTGGATTAGTTGATGTAGTAATGTCATAAGCTATTTTAAAGTGATCTACATGACGATTAGAGATTCGCATAGATTGCTCTTTTGCTTCATCATCACGAGTGGCTTTATCTTTATAGATTAGAACATCATAAACCAACTTCCAATCACTGCCCATTTTTTTGACATACGCTGAGGATACTCTACAGTATGCACTGACATGTGCGCTCCCGTCGTGTGTTGTCATATTTGCTGTTATTGCCATTGTTTTAGTCCTCCTAGTTTAATAGTTTTATATCATGTTTTTTTAATATTGCATCTGCTTTATCTGCACCCAAAGTCTCTTTGGCCATCTCGTATACCGCTTCTGCTAGTTTCTGATGCTTCTCATATTGTTGCCAAATAGCACCATTGTGTAATCTTTGCAAACCAGTAATATTGACAAAAGATGTAGCATTACCCTCATCATCTGTACCAATAATATTAGCATCTACTAAATCTTGTATATTATATTTTACAAACTTATCAAATTGAGAATCAATTAAACCCCTAGCATAGTGCCCTTTAGATAAATCATAAGCACGAACTAATTGAGCATCATCATATCCATCAAAAGTAGATACACTTCCTGTATTGCTAGTACCAGCAGTATTAGTGTGTATTTCTCCGTCACCTTTAAAAAGACATTGCATATCATCTGCATTTTTAATACCAAATACGTTGCCACCTGCAGGTAATGCTTCTGCAGCATTAGTGCTACCATTTCTTTTAAAACCATTAACACAAACTGCGGAACTAGCACTTGTAGCTTCTGCGGTATTCTCACTTGCTTGAAAACCTACAGCCTCAAAAGCGTGACCATCTGCATTATCAGTTAAACCACCCATTTTAATACCACCGTTTGCACCAGATTTTTTTTCAATAAAACCATACGTATCTGCTTGTTTTACTGAAGTCATTCCTTGTGCAATATCAGAAGATTTAAATGACATAATCATTTCATCACTTGCACCTTGGTTTAAAGTTATTCCACCTTCACCTGTATCAGGGGCATCTTCGTTAAGAGTTAAAATACCATCAGAATTTAATCTCATTTGTTCAGAACTAGCAGTAGTAAATGCAAGATGGTTCAAATTATGGTCATAAACAAGTCTACCTGAAGCTGTTGCATTAGGATCAGAAAAATATAATCCCCCAGCTTTATCATTTGGCGTTGCTATTGTAATACCTGCGTGATTATCATTTTCGACAACTAAATCATCATTATTGCTATCAATAGCTGTATCACCACTATCGGCTGATTTTATATGTAATGTTCCCATTGGTGCGTTTGCAGATTCACCAATACCAACTTTATTATTACCACCATCAACAAATAACATATGTGTATTATCATTAGACTCTACTCGGAAGTCTATGTCTGCAGAGCCTTCATTAAAGACAACGTGGTCACTATCAAATTCTAAATAATTTACATTATTACCACCACGAAAACCTTTAAATACCATTTGTACATCTTCATCACCATTGGAAGCGTCTCTTATGTTTGCTGACATAGAGAAGAATGATGTTGTATTACCAGCATCATCATCTGCGTTAAAATGAATTTCACCGATAACATCTCCATCTGCGGGAGAGCCTGAATCTCTGTTTAGTCTTAAAATTGGACCTTGGTTACCATCAGCATCAGTTGATGTTAATGTAAGTGTGTCGGTGTTATCAGCAGTTGTGATTGTAGTGCCGTCATTAATAGTAAAAGTAGTTGCCGTAATAGTAGCCATAGTGTTACCACCAGCTTCTATTACTAAAGTATCATCGGTATTAGCCGAGATGGAGGTATCCAAATCGTCATCAAAGTCAATCTTATTATTTACACCGTCTATTTGTACACCAGCCATTATAAAACCACCACTACCCCTTCAATAGTTACAATTGCATTAATTGTTATTGGCCCTGCAAGAACTGCATGACCGACAATTTGATTAACATCAACAATAGAATCGTGCTCAGGTATTATTTCACTAGCGGGTCCACCCGAACCAATAAATAAAGGACCACCAACTTCTTCAGTTCCTGCCATATTTCCTCCTATGTACTAATTGCGTCCACTACACTTATCCAACAATCAAAACCGTTGGCCGTGCCGCTTTGTGCTTTTACTACGTCACCATTTTGTACAATCACTTTTGATGCACCTTGAATTAATTCAATGGATGAAGTAGCTGGAACACTAACGCCTTTAATTAAATATCTAGCCGTATCACTGTCACCAGCGTCCGTAATAAACACATCTAACGTGTCCGTTGTTGTTAAAATGTTAGCAAATCTTAAACCCACAATTGCATCATCACTATTTGATGTATAAATAGTAGTTGCTGAGTTGGTTATTCTTTTACCGTTACTTTCAAAATCTTGTGCCATATTTTTCTCCTAGTTTCTTATATCATAGAGCGATTGCCATCGCAACCGCGAATCCTGGTGATGCATATAGTGTATCGGTAGATACACCGCCAATTGTAATAGCATCTGCTTCTAATGTTCCATCTATATCTGCGTTTCCAGAAATATCTAAGGTGGCACCGTCTAATTCACCAGTAATTGTTAAATTTCTAATACCTGTATAATCTTTGTTTGCGTCTAAAATAACCGCTTTAGAAGCAATTGCTGTACCAACTGCGGTAGCGCCTAAATCTAATGCATTAAGCTCACCAACCACTGCCGTAATACCATCTAATACATTTATTTCTGCTGCGGTAGAAGTAACACCGTCTAAAATATTAAGCTCTGCTGCGGTTGATGTAACACCGTCTAAAATATTAAGTTCTGCGGCGGTTGATGTAACACCGTCTAAAATATTAAGTTCTGCGGCGGTTGATGTAACACCGTCTAAAATATTAAGTTCTGCAGCAGTTGAAGTTACACCGTCTAATATGTTTAATTCTTCAGGTGTAGATGTAATTTGTGTCGTGCTTACAGCCGCTAGTACCGGTATTGTACCGGAAACATTTGGTAGATTAATTGTTCTATCACCAGTGGGATCGATAATTGTAAGGGTAGTTTCATGTGCGTCAGCAGTAGCGCCTTCAAATATAATAGCATTAGATGCATTCATTGTGACGGTGTCTACAGTTGTAGTAGTGCCAGCGACAGTTAGTTTAGGTACAAGTAATTCGCCAGTGCTTGGATTATATCTTAATGCTCCAGTGTCATCTAATAAAGCATTTGACTCATCGTGAAATACAACCGGAAAGTTTGTGTTAGCAGTACTATCGGTAACTGTTACTGTAGAGGCTAATGTAACTGTTGTTCCAGCAATCACACTTGCTAAAGCAGTGCCATTAACTGTTATTGCATCTGCTTCTAACGTGCCATCAATATCTGCATCACCACTTACATCAAGAGAACCTGCATCAAGTTCACCACTAATAGTAATATTTCTACCACCAGTTATATCTTTATTTGAATCTGTTATAATAGCTTTGCTTGCTATTACTGTTCCGTTTGTTATTCCATCAATAAGATTAATATCTGTTGCACTTGCAGTAACACCATCAAGTATATTTAATTCTGCAGCAGTAGACGTAACTCCGTCTAATATGTTTAACTCTGCGGCGGTTGAAGTTACACCGTCTAATATGTTTAACTCTGCGGCGGTTGAAGTTACTCCGTCTAAAATATTAAGTTCTGCGGCGGTTGAAGTTACTCCGTCTAAAATATTAAGTTCTGCAGCAGTAGACGTAACGCCGTCCATAATGTTTAGTTCAGCAGCAGTTGCACTTATCGCAGTGCCTGCAAAATTAATAGCATCTACATAAGCTACACCATCAATATAAATGTCTTTCCATTCTTTTGATGAGCTACCTAAATCGTAAGTATTATCATCATCGGGAATAATATTAGAATCAACCTCGCCACCAAAAACAATGTTGTCGGTGTTAGCATCACCAAGAGTTAGGGTGCCACCGTTAAAGGTTGTTGTACCAGTTACCGTTAGATTACCACCAACGTCTAAATTAGCGCCTAGGGTAACGTCACCGTCTGCGTCCAGGAATACGGACCGCGCCGCGGGCATAGTACAAAATACTGTTTTCGTACCAGAAGAAAAGTTAACGGCACTATCACTGTTAGAGCTCGCATATACAGTCGTACGGGTAAGATCAGAACTGTCACCGTCTAGGGTGCCAAGACCTACTTCAAACTCATCTGCAGTTGCGTGAAAAATTGCATAGTAAGTAGTATTAGAATTACCAATACCTGCAGCAAAAGTTTCAAAACCAGTTGGTGCTCCACCTAAGGATAACGCACCGGTGCCGGTTGTGGTTGTGGTCTCTTTGACTCTTTCGTTAAGTACTAACGCCATCTAGTCTCCTTATGCCAATCTTATAATTGCTGTACTCGTTCCTGCTGCTGGAAACTGTATGGTAAAAGTTCCTGCAGTAGTTGTAAAATCTCCGCCAAAATCTAACCAACAAACAGCGTTGGCACTAGCAGTATTTGCACCACCACTTGATTGATAAATAAGTGCAAACTTTGCAGTGATTGTAGCTGTAGTAAAAGATGTGTCAGCAAAATCTATAAAAGCAGTTGAAGCGGACGATCCACCAGTTACACCATTATTAGTTAAGGTATTACCACCACTAGTATAGTTAGTGCCACTTGCTTCGTTAGTTGTATCAAATACAGAGTCTGTTGCTGCTGCGGTTCTAGATGAAGTATACAAAGCTATTTTATAAGTGTCGCCACCTGATTGAAAATTGTGGTTGCCTTTTAACAACTGATCTTTAAAAACATTACTAATTACATTAGCCATATATATTCTCCTTAAGGGTTTCCAGACGGCACCGGTATTCGCGGTATTCCATCCATGTATTCATCTCTTCTTCTTCGGCCCATTTGTTCACCAGCAAATGGTGTTAGTGACTCTTTATAATACTGTTCATACATTTGCACCATTTGTGGGTTTTTTAAAAATTTAAAAGCTTCTACGAGGCAGGCATAAAGCAACATTTCTGGTGCATTACTACTAACCCAAGTGCTTGTGTTACTTGAGGATAGTCCTGTTGGTTGCGCATTATACGCCAATTCAACAGTATACGTTGCATCGGGCGCTGGAGCAAGTAATATTGTGTCATTGTCCCAATTTGCATAGTATTTTGGTGTTCCAGTAGTAGTTCTGTTTGGCACAAACTCATTAATAAAAGATGTATCTTTTTTTTCTAAAGTAATACGTACATTATCAGTATCAAAAATTTGTATGTATCTAATAAAAGCAAAAAGTTGTGGAGTAGCTCCAGGCATAGCTACAAAGGGGTCACCTATTGTTAAATTGGCCGTTTTATATTTTTTAAATATATCTAAATCTACGTTTCTAAAAACTCTAGACTCAGCATGTTCTATAATATCATTAAGAATAGTTGTTGTTAAAACATTACTATCGGTTTCAGTATAATCTATTATTTGTTGTGTTAGTTCTGCGTATGTTGTCATGCTACTAATGTTGCCGGGCCAGCGTAAGCGCGGAAACCTCCTCCTGTTATATTACCAGTTGTTGCAGTGTCTGTCGATACTGTGAATGTATAGGTATTAGTATCAACAACGGTTATAGTGTATCCTACAGTTTTATTTATGTTTGTAGCAGATATGCCATCAAAACTATCAGCACCATAAAATCTTACGGTATCACTACTAGCTCTACCATGATCTTCTTCTGTTACTGTAATAACACTACTACTTGAGCTGCCTGTTTTAAAAGAATTGGTTTTTAATAAATTAGGTGTTGGGTTTTCTGTTCTATCCGGCCTTGCATCTTTTAAAGATTGCGCATCAGCTGCATGTGCATTTGGTTCTAGTTGTGGATGTTTAGCCTCAAACTCAGATCTGTGCACTAAAGAACCATTCCATTCTTTTAGCATTTCATTATAGGGAAAAGCCATACCACTTCGATCAGATATTGCTTTAGCTCTTTTACCAATAGAATATTTAGACATTGCTATAATACGTCCTTGGCGTTATGTAAGTGCTAGTTGAAGAACCATCTTCTGTTATTGCACGATTTAATTCATCTTCGTACAACATTTTATTTTGCTGCACTAATTCAGGATTGTATTTTTGTGCTAAGTAATAAGCTAAGCCTGATATCATGCACGGCACGAAACGATATGGCACGTCTCCAGCATTCGTATAATCACCAACGTCATCAATTCTTTTTACATAATAAAGATGCATATCAGAACTTGCTGCTGAAGAATTAGGTACTGGATAAACAGTAACGGTAACTCTATCTATAAATCTTTGTACATAGTATTGCACTGGTGTGCCTACTTGTAGTTTGTTAGCAAGTGCAGAATAATCTGACCTACTTATTTTTGTTAAAGCTACGTCTTGCTGTGAACTTTGCGTTCTATTAGTTCTAAAAGTTGCTTCTAAAACATCATCCATTCCAAATATAGTAGATTCTATTTGATTTGTTGTTGCTTGTGCGCGATTACTGTCAGCAGTGTCGTCTGCGGCACTTCTGAAAAAATGATACTCAGCTTGGTTTTCTATTAAATCAATATTAGTTTCTTTTAGTTCCCAATAATGCAAGCCTCTATTAGCCCATTCTTGAAACATTATATTTATAGAACGTCTAGCTGATTTAAGTTGATAGCCGGTTAATTGATCTACACCAACACGTTGGTAAGCATCTTCTATTATTTCTTCAATAGAAAAAGTTTTATCGAACGTTGCTGTTCCTGAAGTAGTGTTTGGCATATGCTACTCCTATTAATAATTTTTAAGCCACTCACATGTAATGGTTGCACTGTCATTAGCAGTACAAGCAGGCA
>Ga0208134_1001243_pt1 | contig 15024 bp, 18 predicted proteins | sample VirMetDEL_Mar_31_FD_184515 | JGI IMG/M metagenome (GOLD analysis project Ga0208134, IMG submission 184515) | Aqueous microbial communities from the Delaware River and Bay under freshwater to marine salinity gradient to study organic matter... | ecosystem: Environmental > Aquatic > Marine >... | reverse complement strand
GAACAAATATTTGTATTGTGCATAAGTATTATCGTTTGCCTTGCTCCACTCGTCTAAATATTTATCCTTTGAATCTGTAGCGTACTCAAAAACCATTTCATTCTTATAGTCTGTCAAGTAGTTAAGCGTTGGAGCTGTATTAAAATCAATTATGTTTGTTATGTCCTCCTGTACTCCTGTAAAAAAGTCATCTCTTGGCTCAATAAATACTATTTTTCTGTTAACATCTACATCGAAGTATAAGTTATACTGTGTTTTAAAGTCTTGTAATAGACTCAAACACTTGATTCCCTTTGGTATGTGTGAGTTTATTCTAAAAGTGTCACCTAATGCTACATCTTGCTTTAGAGTAATATCTAAAACACTATCATTGCCTATTCTACACTTCCAAAAATCCCATGATAAAGGAGCACCTAGAGCATCAATACCATTGTCTTGGAAAATTATAAAGACGCTAATTTTATCACCAGCAGCGAAGTTGTGAAAGGTTGTATTAATGTCATCGTATGCCCCAGTTGCAGAAGTGTAAATAACTGTTCCATCTATAACGCTGTCTGATGTGTTGTTCTTAACTAAGGCCCAGCTAAAACTAGGAGCTTCTGTAAAGGTTTGAGTTTGTGCAATATTAAAACCTGTCCAAATACTATTTACTGAATCCCAATAAGAAAATTCAAAATTAAAATCAAAAGCAAATCTATAAGTACCTGAATTACCTACTAAGTATTCACTTTTAATCTCGTCAAATCTGTTAAAATCGTCTGTAATTGATGTGTTTATTAGGTTAGGGAATCTGTAAACGTTTCTTATAACTGCTGGAGCTTGTAAAGGTGTTGTTATATTTAATAGGCTTTCAGCTGGTGTCCAAGATGCAGGATTAAGCCCTGAAGGTGTTAAACCTGTACTCTTTTGCTGTAAAACAAATTGTAGCAAGTCTTGTTGCTCTAGTGTCATTTGAAAAGCTGGATCTATTCCAATACCTAAATGCCAGTAAGGATTACTAAAAGCATCCCAATAAGGTACTCTTTTAGCTGGTCTGTCACCCCTAACCCAATCACTTTCAATAAAAGCACTATTAACAGTATAGCCTATCTTTTCAAACATTGAGATAATGATAGACCTCATATGAATTTGAGGGCGAAAGGAACCGCTATAACCTGAGTTATTCCTATTTACATAAGGATAAATTAAATCTACTGTGTCTGAATTTAAAGCGTTTAACACATCAAACCTAGCACCCTTAAAGTACTCTGTAGCGTCAACACTTCTTAAACCTGTTAAATAATCTCTCCAATTCAATTGATTTAACTCAACATCCCTTAACTGCTCAACCCAGTCATTATTTAAGCCTTTAAAGTTAAGCTTATACATACCATCAAGCTCACTTTCAAAAGGGTATAGAAAACCCCTGTCAACTTGATTACCGTCTACTAATATACTGCAAGGCTTTTGCCCTAGTATCTCCTTAGAATGCGTTGCAAACCTTAAACCAGCTAGTAGTTTGTTGTTGTTCTTTGTTTGAGGTGCGTCAAAGTCTAGGCTATAAGAAGTATTCCGCCTCCCTAAGTCATTAATAGACGCTAAAGACTTGGTTAATTTCAACGCAAAGTCATCGCTATCAGTTAAATCTAATTCACCTAATTGATTCCCTTGTAAATCAAGTATTAATATCTGCAATTCTCTCATTATTTCAATCCTTTACGTCTGTTTGCTAACCTAAATTTTAATCTGAATAATGTTTCAGGTGTAAATTTATCGTCTAAAGTAGTCTCCTCTGTTGTGATTAAGATAGGAAAGTATTTGCCGTCTATAAAAGTACCCGTAGGCAATAGGGTTGTGTTGTTATAAGAACAAAGAGCCCCCGTAGATAAATTACCCCATGCTGTATCGTCTGTAACGTTTGGAATTAATGTTCCGTCGTTTAACTCAGTTTCGTAAAGGTTTCTAGTTATCCAAACCTGTGTGCCTATAACGACACCTTCATAAGATTCGCCGTTATTACCTAAGTAGGCGTTAGGTATCAAATCACCGTCATTTTCACCGCCTACAGCTAAACGCATTAAGCGAATAGACGTACCAGCTTTACCGTCTTGAACACCTAAAGAAATTCCATCACCACTAAAGGTGGTAAAGTATCTAGTAAAAGACCCTAAAGGATAAGAAGGATTACCTGTGTCTAAACTTGTTAAGTATTGACCTGTTTTTTTAAGATTTGAAAAGCCCCAAGGAAACTCACGAACCCCCGAACCTATACTGTTAAACTTTGTTGAATTTGTTGCTCCTGTGTTTGGTGAATCCCAATTTGTAAAACCTGTTTCTTTTAACTTACCACCTCCACCAGTAGAAAGGAAAGTTTTTAATAAATCAAAATCAACACCTACTGTTGATGTAGGAACATACCACCCAGTTTGCGAAGGGTTAACTATACCTCCTACCGCTGTTCCATCACCTCCACCTCCTTGATCTATAACAAACCAATTGTAAAGTAATCCTTGTTTTTTTGCAGCCGTAGCAGTTCTAACAACCTTTTCCGTTTGAATAGCTGCCCTTTTATTAATCAATACCTTTGATAACCATTGAACAGTACTTTCTGGCATTCTGTCGCTAAAAATGTCGTATTCATAGTTGTAACTTGACTTATAAACTAAATCACCCACGTTTGTACTCAAAGGGTTAACTGGTCGCACTTGTTTAAAGCTGCTGTCTGTGTATTTACCGACCCTGTTAATATTCCCTAAGAATGTGAAAGTATCTTGTGTGCCAAGCTCATTGTACCATGATAATGTTATTGAACGCTCGCAAGCATCATTTAACTGATAAGAACGGGTTTCGCTTCTCGCTGTGAATGGTGTTAAAATATCTTTTATAGTTATCCTTACCTCATCATACCCATCAGCACTGTTAAAATCAACTCTATAATTACTTATGTCGTATTTACCACTAGCAATATAACCACTAATGTCTCTGCTAGGTACGCTAACAAGCTCCGTACTTATATTAACCAATACACCGCTTAAATATTTTTCAATTACCCATTGTTGCTTAGGTAGTCCTCCACCATCATAAGAAGATGTTAAGCATGATAAATGAACGCTTGTTAGGTCGCCAATTGGTAACGGGTTAGGTGATGAGGTTAACAACTTACTTGTTGAGCTACCTGTATCTCCACAATCATAATCGTTTAAATCAAAGTCCTCTATTTCAAAAGTATCTTGTGTCATGTTCTTAGTCACAACGTAATCACGATAAGAAGCACCTTGTACAGCCGTACCGATAACCTCATTCAATTCAATACCTACTAAAACATTTTGTAGTACTGTTTGATTAACACCTGTTAACGCTAAGAATTGAAAATCAAAGTAGTCTTTTATAATGCTGTTAATCTCAAAGCTAAAAGTATCAGTAGTATTAATATCAGGTAAGTGCTCTAGTCTATGGCTCAACGTTACCCCATCAATATAAACGCTCAAAAGTACAGTAGTCACCAAAGGGTCATTACTTACCCCAGTTACTACAAACTTCTCTGTACTTATTTCGCTTCCTGTTGTCGTTATCGTTAATGCCATGCTGTTTATTTAAATGCTGCTTTGTTTTTCGCTATTGTATTGCTTAAAGATAAAGTAATTTCTTTTGTAAATAAGTCTAGCACCATTTGAAATATAGCTTTTGAGTTTGCGTCTAGTGTAACCTCAACAAAACCCTTCTTGTTTTTTCTAAATTGTACAGACCCTTCTTTAAATATTTTAGCCTGTATTGCAAATGCTATATTTTTAACTTCTTTCTCTCCTGTTGCTATTCCTTTATTGTAAACCCATTCAGCAAGGGCATAAACTGAAACCTTCGCCCCTTTTGGAACTCCTTGTTCTACATACTTAGCGTAACCCCTACCCCATATCTCAATACTATAACCTCCGCTTTCCGTTTTGATTACAGCGCTTAAAGACTCTTGTAGTTCGCCCGTTGTTCTGTGGCCCTGTACTTCTATTGTCTTTATAAGCTGTTCTACAATAAAATCACCTACTAATTGAAGCCCTTGTTTTATCATACCTTACAAGCCACTTTAAGAGTTACTGAGAAAGGAACAAACACTTGAACTAAAGCAGGATTATGCACATCCATTGCTAAGAATCCTTTACCCCATTTAATTTCCCTACCATTTGCAGCCTTGTTAAGGTTGTTAATATCTCCTATGATAATCAATGCTAAATCATTCAATTCGCTTTGTTTAATCCAGTCCTCGTTATTATTCGCGCCCCTTTCTGACTCTTCATAAGTATCGTAAAAGAATAGCTTACCGTTAAAAGTTTGAAGCCCTACATTACCGTTACTTTGCAACCCTGTAAACTCAAAGTCAGGACTTCTTTCAAACAACATTGAAGGATAAGTATTGGAAGGTGCTCCGTTATTATACCAAACTTTGTTATACTTAAAACTTAATCCATTGTTTGGTGGTGTTGGTACATAGGCCAGTGCAGCCACTTTAAATATGTCTACTAATTGTTCAAATGTCATTTTGCTAAGTTTAAATTAAATATTTTAAGAACATCAAACGCTCTCATGTTCATTACTGCCTCTAAAGGTGCTTCCTGTTTCTTTCCTGTTATCCAATCACGTAAGCTCATGTTCGTAGTATTGAGAACTCCCTTTTCGGCAACTTCAATAGCAACCATCTCCCAAAAGAAGTTTTTAATAGTAACGTTCTTAACTGTTGAATCGCTAATTCTTGAGCTACTCGGGGCTTCGGGTTCTTTGTCATAGATAAGCGGAAATAGTCGTTGTATTTCTTTACTAACTGAACAAAAAAAAAGTAAGCACTCCAACCGTACAACGCGTTAACCTCTCCAAACACCTCAGCCCGTTTTACTATGTCCTCGCTTGAATCTTTCCCGTCTGTATAGAGCAAAGCGAATAACTGTTTAAGTCCTTCGATACCTTTCTCATTCTTTTGGTTGTTAACCATGTTTGTTAACTGACTTCCAAGCATAAACTGCCTATAATTACCATTACCAAAGAGCATAACGGCCCCTGAAATAGTTTTAATAGGCTCTATAATGCTGTATTTTTTCCTTTTATGCTTAAACTCTTTTAGTTCTAGGTAGCTTTTAGGTTGATTTAAGAACTGTTTACAGTGATCGTAAAGCCATTCAACGCTTAAATTTTTCAATTCATTACCTTCAATCGGTATCATTCTCAATTCCTCAACCGTAAAATCACTAAATAAAGCAACCCACTTTAATTTAAACTCGTAAAACTTATCCTTATCTATCTCTTTTGCGTCCTTTACTAATAGATAACGCTTAGTGTCTGCGTCTTGTTTGCTTACAAACTTATAAGCTGCTGATAATTCGTTCAAGGTAACATCAAAGAAGTCATCTTTGAGCTTTCTTTTGCCCTCGTTTACGTTAAATTCTATCATACAAATGTTTTTTAATCAAATATAAGCAAAAACCCCCTAAAAAATTAGAGGGCTTCCACTTACTAAACAGGGAAAAATCACAAAACCTGTTTAAATTCTTGTACCCGTTGCAATAGCATTGAAAGTACTAAGCCCTGTTAAGTCGTCTTGTATCCTAAAAATAATCTTATCTTTTGTGCCACCTCTAAGCCTTAAACCCCAAGGCAAGCCGTAAAGTTCTGTCATATCCATGTTAGGTAAGTAACTCTTTTCACTTCCACCACCTGAAACGTCAGCAAGGAAAGCATCTATACCCGTACCAATACCAGCCGTATCCGAAGCTATACGAATAAACTCCTTATTTGTTTTTATTCCCTCGTGCAGTTCGTAGTTTGGTTCTGTTTGTGAATCCCATAAAAATTTAACGCCATTAGTTAAAGCAGTTAAAGCGCCAAACTTATTTAAAGCTGGGCTCCCTCCGTCCCCAATCTCACAAGTAATGTATTTTATGTAAATATCATAATCAGGGTTAGCAGCTATGTAAAAGTCAATAGGAGCGGCTAAAGCTGCGTTAACATTCATAGAATTAGAGCCGCTTAAACCTCCGTTACTTGTAAAGTATTGCCTGAATGGTAAAGCTACTACGTCCTCGTTAATAGGTGGGTGTTGGTGTATTACTACACTAATTTCGCCCTCACCGTTAACTTTTAATGCTTTACCGTCTGAACCTACTATTTTAGCCGTTATCATTACTCTATTTCTACTATTGAAACTACCCCCGTAATTAAATTTCCTCCCGTTGTAGCTTTTAAAGCAAAAGCCGAGCCTTGAGGTATAATAATATTTGAAGAGGTACTTAATTTGTACATTTTGTTAGCCGTGTCTAATCTGTCAAAATACAAAACGCCTTCCTCTGTTAGCGCCGTTATATTTGTATCAAATTTACAAGTAATAGACGCTTCCTTTGAGCTTCCTCCGTTTTTCGGTGTAGGCACTACATCAGTACCACTTACATAAACGGGTGTACCCGAAACCCATTCGTAAATTAAAGTTTCAGGAGCCGAGCAAATACTTCTAATATCTGTTATAGCTATAGGAACGCTACCAGTATTTTTTAAGTAAAAAAATATGTCGTTAGCTCCTACGGGCGTTTCTGAGAAGTATAAGCTCCATTGTCTACCATCTCTGTTTACGGTCTTATCTTCTACCTCCGTAACTGAAAAAGTTTTTAATCTGTGTTGAGAGTCTACCCCAACCTTTAAACCCGTACCTTCTCCGTCAATTATTTGTTCGCTCATTGTCTTATCTTTTAATATTTATTAATCGTTACCTGATACCTCAGCCGTTTCTACAAAACCAACTATTGCAACTACCCAACTTTGAGAAGTGTTACCCGTTGGTGGTGTTATACAAACCCCTACACTATTCCCCTTTCTAAGTACAATATTTGCAGCGTCAAAAGTTATCGGAATATCAAAGTTATCCCTAGTTGTAAAAGCAAAGCTAGTACCACCCGTTAAAGTATCTCCCTCAGCACCTTTATGAATGTCAGCATCGTTAGCAATACTGTTAGAGCTTGAAAAATCTCTATTGTTAACCGCTGAAAAAGGCACTGCATTACTTACAATTGTTCCACCTGTTGGGTTTCTTTGTATCTGTACCGAAGCATTACCAACTCCACCAGTAGAACCCGACGGTATTATAATTATTTCTTTAATTACAAACGGGTCGCCATTAGTGTACTTTAAATAAGCTACACAGCTTTTCGTATCACTTGTAAGGTTAACCGTACCCGTTGAAAGGTTATAAGCTACACCTAATAAGGCTGCTTGTTCGTCTTGTGTACGTGCTACGCTGTTAACGTGCAACCTCTTGTCGTTGTCTACTTTTGCTCGGTTGCCTGTTCCTGCTCCGTCTGTTATTTCTGTTGCCATTATTCGGGGTTATAAATTTTTCTTAAATATTTGTTAGTCTTATTTTGAGCTTCTAATAGTTCAGATAGTAAGTTTTCGCTTCTTGTAGTGTTTAATTCAACACCTTGTAAAGTAGGCTCTGTTGCTAGTCCTGCGGTGCTAATAGTTGCGTTAACATCTAAAGCACCACCTGTGAAATTCATTTGAGCCGTAATAGCTTCAACTTTAGCTAAAGTCGCTTCTGTTGCTACCTTACCATTTAACGCTATTAACTCATCTAGTATTTCTTGTAGCTTTGCCGTATCACCTCCTGAGCCGTCTATTAACCTTTGAAGCAATACCAATACCATTGACTGATAGCAACCATCATAACGATAGTCTACATTCGCTTCAATTGGGTCAGGTGGTATGATTGGAGGTAAAGCCATTATTTAATAACGCCTATTCCTTTACTTAATAATACATCAGCCATTGCACCATCTACAACGTAAGACCCTTTTTTCATGTGCTTAGTGTCTTTGTCTAGTACTAACGTATAAGACTTCTTAGGGTCTAATTTAACAGCTTCCTTCTTTGGTGCTGCTACTTTCTTAACTGTTACCTTCTTAGCCATAATGATAATTTAATAATTATAGATTTTATCTATGTAAATCTAATGTAATTTGGTGTAAAAAAAAAGCCCCGTACTAGACAGGGCTCTTTTTATTATTTAAACCTTAGTTATTAAGGAGTTTCTAAAGCTGCTTTTGCTGTTGCAAATACACCTTTAACAAACGCTGGTCTGTCGTTGTTCTCTACATAACAAACAGCTCTTACTTCAGCTCTAATTGTTTTGTAATTCTTAACGAAGTTATCAGCATTGTAACCTACCTCAATAGTAACACCTTGTTTGAAGTCTACTTTTGCTTTTGTAAAATCTCCCATTAAGAACTCACCTTGAGTAACTAATGTTGTTTTTACAACTGGAATACCATCAAAAGAAAGTGTTCCTGCAATCATTTGTAACCTTTCAACATAACGCTTATCTGTACTAGACATTTTAGTCAATAGTAAAGAAGTAACGTCACTAGGGTGCATTAAAATTGCTGTAGCCATATCTTGGTCAGCTATCTCAATTTGATTAGATGCTACTTGTAAAACATCAACCTCATTTGCATTGTCAACCGTTGCAGCGAATACACCAGCAGCGAATACAGGGGAAACAGTTTCAATACCGTTTAAGATTGGACTAACTCCTGAACCATCATAAACACCTTGCTCTAAAGCTTTGTTTAATTCGATTGCTAATTTGCTGTTAATCAATGTAGACATTTGAGCTTCATCGTCCAACATTTCATCAGTAACAGTAACGAACGCTGTAATTTTCTCAACTTTTTGAGAACCTACAACAATATCGAAATCAATTTGATTCTTTAAAATTCCCTCAGCGGTTGCTCCTGCTGTACCGTCGTTATTCGCGACATACATCCACTCCTTTAAATTTGAACCAATAGAACCGATAGTAACTAAGTCCATCAATTTAATTGATCTAGATTTAGTGTCTCCGATAATTGGGTTTCTGTCAGCTTGTGGAACTTGTCCAGTAGTGTTACCACCTAAAGACATATCACCAACAACTTTCAATGTCATCTTAACATTGTCAGCGCTGTTAGTTGAACCTTGCAACTTTTTCAATGCTTCTTTATTGTCAGCTAAAACTTTATCTAAAGAGATTTCTTTTACAGCGTCAGACTTTGCAATCTTTTTCATATACATTCCTTGCTCCTTAAGAACAGTTTGCAATGCTACGAATTGCTTCGTCATTGTTTCGCTTAGTTCAGCTTTTAAACTTGCTACATCTTCACTAGATGCTTTAGAAGCAATTGCTGCTTCAATTTCTACTTTTGACGCTTCGTTATACTCATTGTATAATTCAGCTTGTCTTTCTGCATCTAAGCCAGCGATGTCGCTAACTTCTTTAGATACTAAAAATTCTGAAAACTTCATTTTGTTTTTGCCCCTTTCAAGGTCTTTGTTTGTTATTAAAATTTACTCATTGTTGTGTAAAATGACGGCTTAATAACAGTTTGAGTGTCCAAAGACGGCTCGATTTGCTTGAAAGTGTCAACATACTGCTTACAAATATTATTAAAAATTTCCTTATTCTCTATATTTTTACCTAAATAATCGAACATTTTTTGCGCTTCGTCTATTGTTTTGATGCTTTTATTGTTATCAAATATACCTGTTAAGTCGTTTGAACCCATTAATACCGCGCTTGTTTCTTTCAATTTAGCCTCCTGAACTGCAAAGAAGTACCCTTGTTGCTCTACCTTATCAGCATTACCTATTTGCGGCAAGTACTTTCTATAAAGTGCATAAGCTTCTTTGTCATCTTGGTTGTCTATTGCTAGATCAATCTTTACATAGTACATACCAACTGAGTGCTGATTGATGTTGTGATTCTTATACTCATTAAATACCAATTCATTCTTAGCACGTTCTATTTCAACATCAAGTAGCAAGGCTTGTGTATCTAATGGAGAATTAAGCCCGTAATAAATGAAGCGTCCGTCTTGCTCGTATGCTTTTAGGATGTTACCAGTCTGTGCTGTCACCTCAAATTTATGGTCGTGCAATAAGAAAAGCTTTTTAGTTTCTTCTAAGGACTTTTTGAATACATTGTTTAAATGTACGTCATCATGTGAATCCATGTAGTTGTATGTATTCGCTATGATAGTACGATAAACGGCTTCCTCTGTATCCAATGGTAAGTTACGCTCTAATAGCATTTTGTTTGGCTCGTCATCCTTTACCTTTCCAAGTACTGGACTTAATACGGGTGAATCTGTAAACTTTACAGCCCCTCTTTTTAACAATAAAGCTTCCTCTTTATCTCTTGTTACTTGCTTAACTACTGTATTTCTATTCATTTCTTAATTAGTTTTTTATCGTTTACCTTCTGCTTCTTTGCTTCTAACAGCTTTTTAATATCTGCTAATGTATTTCCCTTAATTGTTTTACTCATTGTCCATGTCGTTAGTGTCTAGTACTACAATTTCCTCTTCTTTAATCTCTAAAGAATAGATTGCACCTGTTGAGTTATTAACTCTTTCAATCATCCCCCTGCTATACTGGTCAATGAATAAGTTAGTTTGTGGAATAATAAAGTCTGTATACATTGACTTCTTAGCTTCCTCATAGTTTGCGTGAGTTCGGCTATTAGGGTCATTAAACAACATTGAAGATACACCACCGTAAGCGTTACAAATATCTCTTAGATGTGGCATTCTACCCTCAATTAATTTCATGTCAGAAGGATTTGAGCCTATTGGGGTATATTTAACAGGTTGTTCGATTACCTCAACCGTTCCAGCTTTGTCAGCACCTCCCATTAGTTTCTTAGCTACAGCCCTTGCAGCTTCCGCAGCTTTACCAATTAAACCGTAACTTTCTTTTGAATGTTCAGGACTTAAAAACCCAGCAATACCTTTATTTTTTAACATTGAAGCTTCTGCGGTTCCTCTTTCGTTTTCAGCTATAACAGTATTCCAAACTGATTGTAATGGGCTTAATCCGTCCTTAGAACTATCTATATTTGTAGGGTCGTAGTATCTAATTATAACTAATTCCTCTGGTAATATGTTCTTTTGTTTGTTGTTTACATCGTAAAACGTATAGCTTACAGGCTTTTCAAAGAATGAACCGCCATCTTTACCAACTACAGGCGTTACTCTTTGCGTAGGAAGTACCCATTGCTCCAATGGTAAGAACCCAATTGCATCAGTCGGTGTATAATCATAAGCTAAACCGAACAGGAAAAGATTAGTATACAAAGCGTTTAAACCTTGCTTACTACCCGAATCACCATTCCACCTGTTATAGAAGAAGTTTGCAAACTCATCGTTTTGGGCTGTTACCTCTATTCCATTACGTTTAACTATTATCGGCATATCAGCGCAAATACTAGCCAGCTTTGAAATTACAGCATAACCGTCTTGGTTTGAAACATAGCCTTCGTTTACTATTGTAGTTTGATCTACCCGTTTAAAACCGAAGCTATCAGTCAAGGGGAAGAAGTCTACTACTGATTTTATTTTTAAATTATCAAAGAAATTATAGTCACTCATGCTCCAAATATAAAGAATATCTATTTAACTTATAAAGTTATAGAATTTTTCGTAATATCTTATAGGGTCGATTGAATGATTATAATCATCAATTGGAACTTCACCACGTTTATCAAGCCAAATGTACCCCCTTAGCTCCCTTATAATAGCATCGCTATCCTCTGTTACAATCATTTCATAATCTTGTAACGCGTTGATTCCACTAATAATACTACCAGCTCCTTTTTTAGCTGGCACTATGTTAAACCCAGCCTCAACCAATGTATTTCCCCAACCTTTATCCGCACAATCCACAACTATGTAAGCGTCTTTGCTTATGTTGTTTCCTTCCATTGCTTGTACGCTAGTGTTAGGTGTTAGCCCTGTTTTGTAAATGATTTGCTCTAGGTAAATCTTCATTTCCTTCTTATTGATAGCTATTTTAGTACAGGTAAACGGGTCTTTTGTACCGAAATCAATGCAATAGCCAAAGGGTAAAGAGTCGTCGAACGTTCCTGTAGTCCAATTATTGAATATAGCCCCCTCTAATATTCCTTCTAAGCCCATTCCGTAGACGCGCCAATAGTTATACCAGTACCCTTGTAGCCCTCTTCTTACTTCGTCATCGTGTTTATCCCTAGCTTTTAATAAGTCATTGATTTGACTTTCTGTAATGTTATCGTGATTGTCTAAGAATGTACTGTGTAATACCTTAGCATTAGGGTCGTTGTATATTCCTTGTGTATTTATCCAATACTCTGACGACGGGTTATAATCAATAAAGATTGTTTCTTTGGTCCTCATGAATAGCTGGTGAACAACGGCCCATTTCATTTCATTCGCTTCATTCACAAATAGAATATCCCTAGCAGCACCTAAAGCTTTACCAGCCTTATCAAAGCCTATAAATTTAATTATACTGTTGCCTATTGTGTAAGTGTTTGGGTTCTGTACTCTTATACTGTCAACGTCTACATTATTACCCTTTAGAATGTTCTCAAAATCACTTATAGCACCATCTTTTAAGTGAGGTGTTGAGTGAGATACAACGTGGATAACTAAAGGTTTTTTAGACCATGTAGCAATAAAGTAAAGTAATTGAAGTATACTGTAAGTTTTTGAGCTACGTGTCCCACCTTTGTTTATGATGTACCTAGCTTTGGCCCTATAAGCGTCTAAATTCTTCTCAAATGTTCCTGATAATTTCAATTGTTTTAGTTTTCCCCGTATGTAAACACTTGGTTTCTCATTGCAAACAATATCAATAGGTCGTTTAATACTATCTCTTGACCGTCCTTCTCAAAGATTAACCTTTCATAACCTTCTTCTAATATACCTTCTTCAATTAGGAACTGTATTGCGTCAAGGTCTAAGTAGTTTTGTCTACTCATTGCTTAGATCGTCTTGTAAACCTTTAAGCTTATCAGGTAGTTCAGCACTGTTGACAATTATCTGAGGTGTCTCAAACTTAGCACCGTTATTAGTTAAGTCTGTTTTTTGTGTTGCTTTCCCTAATGCCCTGTCTAATAATTTTTCAAGCATTTCAGAACCCTTCCTACCTATCAACTCCTTAGCCACTAATTTATAAAAAAAAGGGTATTTTGTTTTATCGTTAGGGCTGGCAATTGATTTTATTTCATTATAAGGTAGCTGTATCAATGTGAGATAAGCGTCTAATATATTGCTTTTACTAACTGCTTTATAGCCTTCTTTGTTTAGTTCATCAGTAATATGATTGACTAATTTTTTAGGTCTACCTTTCGGGTTTCCTGACTGTCCTTTTTTGAATGGTATTAAATCTTCTTTTGACATAGCTACGTTCTGTTAATGTTCTGTTTTTGGTTCGTACTTGTTCCCATTCAATTTAACCTCCAATGTAGGATCAAGTTTTAACATACGGTTGACTATTACTTGGCAGTATCTAGGGTCTAATTCCATGCCGTAACATCTCCTTTTCATTTCGTGAGAAGCTATCATTGTTGTTCCTGAACCTAAGAAAGCGTCACACACTAAATCTCCTTTTTTAGAACTGTTTCCTATTTGGTAAGAAATAAGAGGAATTGGTTTCATTGTTGGATGTTCTGCATTTCTTGAAGGTCTGTCAAACTCTAAAACTGTTGTTTGTTTTCTGTCTGTGTACCAATTATGTGCAGCACCTTCTTTCCAGCCGTATAAGCATGGCTCATGTTTCCAATGATAATCTTGCCTTCCCATCACCATTGTTTGCTTTACCCAAATAAGGCATTGCTTTACCATTATTCCAGCGTCAGCCATTGCTTTTCTAAAATTAGCGCCTTCGGAGTCAGCATGCCAAACATACCAAGAACCACCTGCTTTTGTGAAACTCCCTAAAGCAGTGTAAAAGTCGTAAAGGAATTGATAAAAGTCACCATCTCCCATTGCGTCGTTCTTAATAGTTAGCGCTTCTTTTGTTTTTCCTTGATACGCTACGTTGTATGGAGGGTCAGTTACTACTAAGTCACAAAGCTCACCATTCATTACCTTTTCCCATGTATCGTTTTCAGTAGAGCTTCCACACAGCAGTCTATGTTCCCCAATTTCAAACAAGTCTCCTAAAACAATATCAGTTTCAAGACCTCCTAACGGCACATCAAATTCATCTTCTTCTGCTTCAAGTACTTCGTCAACTTCAAAATCAGGCAAATCTAACCCCCATTCCTCCACTTGATCTGTGTCCCACTCATTGCTTATCATGTCCCAGTCCCATTCACCAAAGCCTACATTGTCCTTTATAATAAACTCCTTTTGTTGTTCTTCTGTAAGGTTGTCCGCTTTAATTATCGTTACTTCTTTCAGTCCAGCTTTCTTACAAGCTTCTAGCCTCATGTTACCTCCTAGAACAATCATTTCAGCATTAACTACAATCGGTCTAATTTGTAGCATTTGCGGAAATTCCTTTACTGACTTAACTAGCTTTTTAAATTTATCGTCTTTTAATATTCTTGGATTATCTTTATTTGTGAATACGGTATTAATATCAACCGTTTCAATCATTTCTTTAATGTTTTTCATAGCACGAATATACTAAAAAACAAATTAATTAAAATCAGCTAAATCAGTACAGGCGAAAAAACTCCCAAAATCAACTACTAAATCATTATCCTCTAATGCGTAAAGTAGCTTTGTAGCTTGTAAAATGTTAATATCTAAGTCGTATGCTAATTCGTTTACTGTGATAGCGTTAACGTTTTTAACTATTCCTATTGCGTGGGCAATTAGTTCTTTGTTTTGCATGGTGTTAAAATACTGTTATTTAATTAATACCCTTCCAGCTTCGCCTATTTTATAAAACGTTTGGATCATTTTACCAAAAGAAACTGCGCCACCTAAAGAGAAAACAAAAACACCAAAATTAACGCCTTTTTGTCGTCCTTTCGCAGTTGCTAGTGCAATAGAACCAACAGCAGTACAAGACGCTGACCATATTACCGATTCAATACGGTGATTTCTAGCTTCAATTAATAGCTTTCCTGATTGTTTTTGTTTGTATTTGATACTTCTTAACTCTTTTTGAATATCTAAAATTACAATAGGTTTAACTTGTTCTGGTTGTTTTGCTATTACCTCTTTTTTTACTGTGTCAATCTTTAAGGTTTTAATAGGTTTTGCA
>Ga0208134_1001242_pt1 | contig 15024 bp, 21 predicted proteins | sample VirMetDEL_Mar_31_FD_184515 | JGI IMG/M metagenome (GOLD analysis project Ga0208134, IMG submission 184515) | Aqueous microbial communities from the Delaware River and Bay under freshwater to marine salinity gradient to study organic matter... | ecosystem: Environmental > Aquatic > Marine >... | reverse complement strand
AAATTCATTTTTGAACTTGTCTAATGTAAGAACTTTTTCTTCATAGTTTACTGCATCAGTAGCAGGTGTAGTACCACAAGTGTAATCTACAACTCCTAAAGTTACATCTAAATTTCTAAGGTTTAATTTATACCCTACGTTTGGAACTACATTGATAAGATTTAATCTTAATGTATCTTCCTCTTTTTGCGCTTGAAGCATAATGTTTGTAGCTTCGAATCCTGCGTAATTACTTGTTATTGCCATTTTTTTACTATTTATTTAAATTAATTAATTTTTTACTTGTTTGTGTTTTTTATAACATCCAACATTCTCTGTTGTTTTGTCATAGCTACTTGAGTAGGTACAGAATTGATTGCTTTAGAAGCAGGAGTCTTAGACATCACTACTAATTCAGACTTTAATTCTTCATTCTTCTCAGTTACTACAGACATTTTAGTATCAAAATCTGCTTTTAATTCAGACATTTGTACTTGCATCTTCTCAGCATAAGCCTCAAACATTTCGTCTAAGATAGATTTGATTGTATCAAGTTCGTTAGTTGGAGCAACTTCTTCAGCAACTTCTTCAGCTACCTCTTCTGTTACTTCTTCACTTACTGCCTCAACTTCTTCAATCTCTTCAACCTCTTCAGAAACCTCTTCTTCTTGTGCGTCAGCTTCACCCATAGACTCTACTGAACCATCTTTTACTTCGATAGTTCCTGCGTCATCAATTTGATAACTTCCATCAGGTAATGCTACTTTTTCTTCTTCGTTCATTACAAACACAGAAGCTCCTGCTTCAAGACTATCACCTTCAAACTGAATATCTAAATCTCCTGACTTTACACTACCTAATGCAACTTCAACAGTTTCTTCAACTTTCTCAGCACCTGAAATGATTTCTTTAAGCATAGTAATTATACTTTTGTTTTCACTCATTGTTAATTCTGTTTTTAAATTAATCTCTTCTAAATCTACCATAGCATCAACTGAGAATCCTTCAACTTCACCTGTCTTAACATAGTTATTCCAAATGTCATCATTATCAATCTTCATTGTTGCTATCCAACTCCCCTTAGGAAAATTCATTCCGAAGTTTGCACTCTTATCTATATCAGAGTTCTCAACTATCCAACTTTCAACAAACGTCACGTCTTTTATAGGACTGTTATGTTCCAACTTTGAATTTAATTGAAAACCTGATTTAAAGAAGTTGTGTGATAACTCCTTAATTGTATCGGCAGAGAAGACTATATTGAACTTCTCTCCACTCTCAGGGTCTTGTCTTAGTATCAACTGTTCAGGTTGAAGTACTAAACCCATTACTACTCTTTGTTCTTCGTTTATCTTAGCCATTTTAATCATCTCTTCTTGAGCTGACATTGCTATAAACGTCTCTTCGGTTGCAGGTGTCTTTACTAAACTAATAGCAAACACTCCTTTTCCTCCTTTTTTAAACTTAGCATTAAATGTTTTCATATACTATATAACGTATTTTATACTGTTTTTGTTATTCTTAACCGCTCACGCCTTTTTAGGAGGTGCTCACGCCTTTTTAAAGTCCACTATTTGACTCTATTTGTCTATCTAAACTCTGCTGACTCGTCACATCTTGTGCAACTACATAAGCTCTTACAGGTGCGTCTCCTGCATTTTGTATGCTTTGTTGTATTTGATTACCTTCAGAACCCTCTACTAAGTTAAAAGTAGGTGCAGGTATATCAGCTCCTCCTGAACCACTTGGAGCTCCTCCTCCTCCTGTTAAATTACCACTTTCACCTAATGCTGCTAATCCTGTTGCTGCCGCCCCTACAGACGCTGCTATAGATGTTCCTGCTTCGATATTGTTAGTAATTATCCCTGCTGATGCTATACCTGCCGCTGTATTGTGCATCGCTCCTCCTGCAAAATCATACTCCGCATACGCACCTATCGATTTAGCTGTTTCTGATATAGCTGTAGAAGTAAGCTCTTTGTTAGTAGCTACTGTTTCAGTTATTATTCTTGCAACCGCTACTGCATTCTCACCAACTATAGCAATACCTTGAAGTGTTTTGTTTTCACCTGACAACTTCTTCATTAAATCAAATCCTCCTTCAGCTGCATTGAAACTCGCATCTCTAAGGTCAACTACTGCTTTCTCATATGCTGTTTGAATAGCTAACTCATCTGCCGCAAGTTGTTCTGCTCTTTGTTTTTCAAGGTCTGCTGCATTTTGCTTTAACTCCTGAGAAGAATCAAGGTAGTCAGCTTCAAGCTCCAACATCTTTTCCTTGTCATCCTTGTACATCTCTCTCTCAGTCTCATACCTCTCTGTTAGCTGTTCCATCTCTAACTCAATAGTGTTTTGTTTAGCTAAATACTTAGCATAAGGACTTTCTATGTTGTCATCTTCCCATTGCTGTTGGTCAAGAGCTAAGTCATTCTTACGTTGGTTTCTCTCAACTTCTTTTTCTTGCTCAAGTAAACTATACTCTTCTGTTATATCAGCTATAGCGTGGATTCTTGCAGATTCTATCTCTACCGTCTTGTAACCATACTTTTCAGCATCTTCTGCCAACTTGTCATACTTTCTGTTAGCTGCATCAACCTCTGCTTTCTGTAGAGTCTTATGCTTATCAAGGTGAGCGTTAATCTCTTTATCTATCGCAGCCTTATCTCTATCAGAAGTATCTTTTGTTCCTTTGCCTTTTTTGCCTTGAATCTCATCTATCCTACCCTGAACCTCTTTAATCTTATCGGCGTATGCATCATATTCCTCAGAAGTTGTTGAAAGATTCTTTTGTACTTTTATTAATGCCGCCTTTTCGTCACTTAAACCCTGAAGAGTGTTTGATTGAGCTGAAAAAACTCTTTCTTTAGCAGCTGTATATTGATTCTCACTTTCTACAGCTTTAAAACTAATTGCTACTTCTTCAGTTCTAAGTCTGTTCTGTTCTTTTAAAAGATTATTGTAGGTAATTGCATTATCCGATGCAGCCTTAGTGTTCCCTGCCTCATAATTTGCGTTTGTTAATGATAATGCAGAAGCCAATTCTTTTTCAACCTCAGTCAGTCTTTCACTTATTTCAATCCTTCTCTCGTCATCCTTAGCTGTCTGATTATCAATAGAAGCTCTAAGTTTGCTTAGCTTTATGAATTCCTCTATTCTCATAGCCTGTTGCTGTTCAGTTAGCCCTAAGTCTTTTAATTTGGAAGCAAGTGTTCCAAGACTGTCAGAGAAGCCATCCGTTGACTCAACGGCATCGTCAGCACTATTTGCCCAAGCAGTAATACCTGCAATAGCTCCTTGTATTAAGAATAAGACTCCTAAAGGCCCCATCATTACACCACCTATAGCTTTTAAAGCTCCAACAAGACCTAAAGTCGTTGTAGTAGCGGCAGCAGTTACAGCAGTCTGACCTGCAATAGCGGTAGAAGCACCCTTAGATGCTTTAGCAGCACTCTTAGTTGTTATAGCATTAGTAGATGTAGCTACAGTATTTGTCTTTGTAGCAGCAGTAGCTTGAGTTTGAGATGACATTAATTGAAATATCTGAGTAGCTAATTGAGAGATGTTATTCCCCATACCTCTTAATCCATATTCAGCATCCGAAGCAACCCTACCCATCTCAATCACAGCATTGTTTGCTTGTCCTGTTGTATTAGCAAGTTTACCTACCTTAGTTGAAGCAGTAGATGCTGCGTTACCCATTTGAGTTTCTGCACTTGCCGCTTTCTTTGCACTACTTGACAAACTGTCCATACCTGACTTACTCGACTTAGTTTCCTTGTTAAGCTTATCAACTTTAGATGTCGTTGTAGATGAGGTATTACCTAATTTGTTTAAGCTACTATCCAATCCATTAACAGATGTTTCTGCTGATGAGGTATCTACGTTTACTTTGATTTCTATATCTTTTGACATTAGGCTTTTATTTTACGTATTAATTTAGTTTTCATTTGTTTCCAATCGTAAGCAAAGGCATTCTTACCTTTTGCTATTTCAGTAGCTACTCCTGCACCATAAAATTTATTAGAGCGTAGGAAATCTATTGTTTGTATTATGCTATTATCTTTCATATTATTAACTTGCTTGTTCTTCACCTTGATTAGTTTGTGTTAGACACATTCCTCCTTGTTCTTTAAATGTTCTTTTACATCCTGTAATAGATAGATTAGATACCTTACCTATGAATATTCCGTTTATATGATTAGGTTCATTTATCTGTACTAAGCCTATATCATCAGCATCGAATGGGGGGGTGACAGTTCCCGTATAAGTACCATTCCCCGAATTTTTAACAAATACATTGTTAGCAGAACCAAACCAAATCCCTACTTCCCCCGATACCCAATCAGATATAGTGTACTCAACTTCATAAGTACATCCTCCGACTACTGAGTCAAAGCTTGACGTTTGGTCTAATTTCCTCCCTGCAATACCTGTACTCTCGGCAAACCCACCACCTACAATCCAACCATCTGTGTATCCATTAGGTATGTACCATTCTGAATCATCTGCAAAGTCACCATTCCTAACTATATCCCCTTGAACTATTGTTGGTTCGCTATCTGTAAATACTAATTCAGTAGTCCTTGAGAACTCTCCTACAGGAACAGATGTCCAAGCGTCAACATCTAATATTAATTGATTACGAGTTACGCTATGAGTTACAAACGCAGTTCCACCACCAACTACTGATGAAGTTATAGTATAATCCTCTATATTTGGTATATTGAATCTGTATTGAGCAGCTAAATTACTTGCTTGAAAACATTCGGTAGGCAATATAACATCATTAGTTTCAAACTTATCAAAACCATTAATCAATTCTAAATCAGTTACTCCTGTAAGTAAATTGTACTTAAAGTTATTTATTCTGTAATCTAATTTATCTATAGATATTATATCGTTTAAATCTAATTGTGTTACTATCTGAATAGGTAATTTAGTAGATACTTTAAAAGTCCTTCTTTTTATATTGAAAATAGCCTCTACATAATTCTGATAATGATTAGAATATAAAGTATTATTTAATTTTTCATAAGTATATGTGCTACTCTCAGATTCAAACAGCAAACTATATGCAGGAGAATACACCCCTGAATGTGTCATTGGTGTCCAAATGTAATCGTCTAATGTGCTTCCGTGATATTTAATATGATTGTCGAGGTCATTAATTCTTACTTTAGATGCGTAATGTAAATGAGGCTCTGTGAATACAGGAGCGTATTTAATATCAATCACATTACCTACTTGTACCGCAGTCAAGAAACCTGTGTTTGTGTCAGTTAGCCTTTCATAAACTATAGTTTCAAATGGTAATTCAACAGTAAGTGTATCTCCATCAAAAGCATCACCGTCAGGGTCTGTTAGCTTAACCTTGCTATCTCCATACCCAACTCCATTGTTATCTAAAAATTGCTTGGCTAATACCGTTGAAGGGTCTTGGAACTTAAAGTCTAATTCATTTAATATCTCACCTCTTTCAACATCCCATTTTGCGTAGTTAACATAGTTTGTAACGTCATATCTACTTCCCTGTCTGTAATAAGCAGCTAAAGAGTTAACGTAGAATTCTCCACCCTCTTTACCTATCACAACAAGCTTAAACATTTGAATCAATCCTTTTATAAATTCAGTTATTTCCATCTCAGGTAATAATCTGTTTATAACAATACCCGCAGTATTAGTTACCACTCCTGATGTCGCTGTGTTTTCAGTAGTAGAGTACTGACCGTTAGTTCCTAATATAAGTTTTGAATTTAATGATGCAGTATACTTCATAGGCTCTGTAGTAGCAACTATAAACTCTACGTTTTTGTCAGAGTAAGTTGTAGCAAAGAAGCTTATTATAGAAGATATACTCCCTTGTCCTGTAAATATCCCTTGAGATAAAACGACACCTGTATCAACATCCTTAATAGCAATAGTATAACTAATATTTTCAAATCCTACATCAGGCATAAAAGTAAAAACTGATTCAATCCTATCAAGCCTTGAGCTCGTAGGTGATGAGTATGTAGTTATGTCAGTAGATATGTCTGTCCAAGGCCCATTAGTAATACCCCAATCTATCCTGTCAGTTCTATTCCCTAAAGCTCCACCCTCTAAGTCAGGTGATAACCACATATATAAATCATCGAACTCTGTGGTGTCAAAGAAATCTCTACTAAATGTTATAGGATATTTATCTTCAATAGCATTTATTATTTCTATAGTTTTTAATGATGGTCTAAGTTCTGTATGTTGCAATCCTGAACCATTACCCAAAGCAGCTATATTTCTCAACAACACATCTCCATTGTTATCCAATAAATCACCTTCAAGTGGGTCTGAATTATAAAACATTCCTTTCTGCGACATAGGTGTGTATATTACAGAGTCGTTAAACAATCCAAGCTCTAATCCTTCTTTTACTTTTGTTGAAGTGTATTCGTGGTCAAATGCAGATAAGTCTAAATCCCTTAAAACATCCTTCCCTAATATCTGTTTTAGTGATGCAGTCTCACCAAAGAAGTTAATCTGATACGAATCAGGCACTCCCTTAACCATTTTAACGCCACGTAAGAGCCATTTACCACTTTTGAATGGTACACCATCTATATCAATAGTTCCTTTGATACGAGTTCTTGCATCAAATCCTCCATCAATCGTAGCATTATACCAATGTTTGAATATTTTATTGTTTCTTTTAGATGTAGGAACTGTAAAAGTCTTAGAATAATCACCTGTATTCTTAGTTATATCTTGTACATCTAACACAGATGAAACTATTTCAACAGATTCATCAGCATATTGGTCTATTAATTGCCCCTCTATAAATAAATTAACCATTTATATGTTGTTTATTTCGTTATAACTCTTCTCGAACTTCATAGTATATGATACTAATCTCTCATTTTGTCTTGTTTTGTACTTAAATGACTTGTCAATTATGTTTAAAGGTGTAGGAATTCCGTCAATATATGACCATATTCTTTCACTTAATAGCATTTGTTTAACAACTTCATTGTTATCTTCATCAATAAATCCTGTTTCAGCAGATATAGCAGTCCTTGCTTGTACATTATGTCTAACAAACTGATGGTATCCTACAGAAGCCTGACCTCTATTGGTTTCGAAATGGTTGTCAGTTATAGTTATTCCCTCGTCCTGTCTCTTAAAGAATGTAAAAATCTGATTAGCACCATCTTTATTCTGAAATATAACATCTAAAGGCGTGTACTTACACTCATTTACTATGTCTAAGATAGTTGTTGAGGTTGCCGAAGTAGTATCATTAGTATTAGTTATAGTAACAAACTCATCGTCAGTAGTGTCGTTTAAATCAATCCATAAGTTAACTACTTTATTATCTGAATCGTTAGTAGTTCCAATATTAAATGTCTCATTTAATTGTGAGTCAGGTGAAGATACAGCAGTTATAGTTAGTGTTTCTGTATCGGAAACAACAAAAGGATATATAAAGAACCCTGTTCTACTTACTTTATAATCCTGTGCTTTTAATAAGATATCGTCTGCCACATCGTCATAGTTCTTACCTTCATTTCCATAAGCATACCCTAAAGTCATAAAGTCAATAGCTACACCCTCCTCAGTAGTTAAATCATCATACTTAACGAATGTTCTAACCCACATTTGATTCTTACCATCTATAATTTGAGTAGTCTCAGCAGGATTAGGAAATGGTTGTTTAAACTCAATGTAATCCTGAATGATAGCATTTATATTTATCTCGTGTGTTGTAGGGTCTTCTTGTGTGTTAACAAAAGTAATGTCATAAGTGTTAACCTCAACATTAGAGTTACTACCGTCATACTCAGTAATCAAGCCATCCCACACTTGAACAGTCAATGTATACTTACTGCATATAACTGAAGTGGGATTTGTGTATGTTAAATTTGTAGTTATGTAATACGGACTTAATGCTCTTATCATCTTATTTAATTGTTATGTTATCGTTGTTTTCTATGATTTTATCTAAACTTTTCTCTATTGCGTCAAAAGAAGCTTGTAATATCTTTTCTTCTAACTCTTTAGTTTCAGTATCAAAAGGGTCGTTAAAGAATGATGTCGTCTTTAAACCTCTGTGAAACACACTATTAGCAATAGCAAACTGTCCGCTTCTTTCTGATGTATATCTGCTAAATGCCGATGGTGGTGGCATCTTCTCTCTATACTTAAACTTGTTATTAGTTACTCTACGCTTTACCCAATTACTTCCATCTGCTTTTTGACCTCCTACACCTTCAACTCCGTAATCCATATACTCCCAATAGTCTGCTATCGTTATAGCTAAACTTACTGAGTTCTCATTAACCTTAGATTTAGACTTCATACCATTGTATAAATGTCCTTTAGAGCTAATCTTAGAGGTTTTTATGTTCTTCTTAGCTTGTGTAACTATATCTTTACCCAATACAGTTAATACTTTCTTTATTTCTATTTTAAGTTTAGACATTTGTACATAGACTTACTTCATATATAGGCATTTCAACATCAAAAGACATTGTCCATCCGTCATATATGTTAGCACCTGCGAAATCTATTTGATTAATAGTAGGGTTATCCGATGCAGTTATATTATTTTTAGCGAAATCTCTATTCATCTTAGTCCAAACCGCTGATAATGAAGCTAATGTAGCGTTATGATTGTCAACACTATTGTCATTATCCCAAAACTTATCATTTACATTCTCCTTATTAATCATTCTAATATCAACACAAGTTAATTCAATACTAAATAGAACTGTCGCTGTAGACGTTAGGGAGCCTTCTAAGGCACTTATATTAAATATTGGGAAGATATTACCTTTTTCCCAATCAAAGTCCTCAGGAACTCTGTTAAGAACTGTAGTGATGTATTCATCTTGTTCTACTAATTCTTTAATGTATCTTAATAGTTGGCTATATGCATTCATATTATAATTGTGTTACGTTTTTACCGCCTTTTTTATTTCTTAATCCTTCCTCCATCTTACGCTTATCTAATTTATGTGCTAATGAAACGTGAAATGTATGCATTGGTAATTCAGTTATTGCATCTATTTTTAACACATCTCCGTCTGCCATCATATCTAACGTTGGGTACCATCCCCACTTTTCGAAGTAAGGGCTTGCTTTAGCTTCAGAACCTCCTGAACGGACGCTATATATTTCAGGGTATGTATTTGCAATTCGCTCGATAAAAGGCAAAAAAAAACTAACATACCGTTAACAATATTCATAGGTGCTTGCTTCATTACTTCAGCATAATCGCTATTCGCAGTATAAGACTCAATTTCATAGTTGCCAAAAGCGTCTGACAGTATGACAGGTCTAAACAATATAGCCATTACCTTATTCAATGTTTCAGGGCTTGTTCCATAAGATGATAAATCTATATATTCCCCTGCACTAATTTCATCTAACTTAGGTATCATTCCATACTCTACACCATTTAGAGTAAATCTATTTTTAAACTCAACATCCAAATCCAATGCTTTATTAATTTGCTTTACAATAGTATCGTAATCCCCAACATCCATCAACTCAACGTCACGCCTTTTTAGACCCGTAAACAAAACAACAATCCTTTTAGTCTTATCGAAATCGTTTATATCTTCACGTCTTACAATAGATAAATACTTTTGTGATTGCTCCAAAGTAATGTCTGATATATCCTCAGGTAATGTTATTTTAATACTTTCTTTCATATACTATTTAAACGTATTTCTGTGGTGTATTGTTATTTATCTAATCTCTATCTTACCATTCCCCATTAAAGTGTAGGAAACTGAGTACCTTAGGGCGTCTAAAAGGTGGTTATAATTGTCAATTAATGTACCTGATTTTTTATGACTGTAAGCATAGTTATTTAATTCTTTTGCAAGGTTTAAACTCTCAGGACATACAACTAAATCATAATCTTGTATCAATGCAATACCCGCATTAATAGAACCTGCGCCTTTTTTTGCTCCAACTATATTACATTTTTGTTTACGCATTTCATCTATCATACGTGGTTCTGCACTATCCGCCACAACTAAGTTTTTCCCACAAGTTAATAGCACTATATTGGCAGTATCTGTAGTACTTATTCCTGTATTGTACATATATTCCTTAGCGTATATTATCCTTTTCTTTTTGTCTATCGCTACACCAATCAGCGTTGTAGGGTCGTTAGTAAAACCAAAATCCATCCCATAGGTAACTTGTAATTCGTTAGGGTTATATTCTCCCGTACTCCAATCACTAAAAACAACACCCTCTGCGCTATCCTGCCAACCCCCTAATATCTCAAGTAGGTATTTCTTTGGTCTATCTCTACGCATTCTATCCATATTCTTTATAAAGGACTTAGAAACATTTGCTTCATTGTCTTTATACGTAGTATGTATATAAGTAGTATCTCCCTTAGTAGTGTTGCTACCACCTGTAACGCCTGCCTGTTCAAAGAATCTCTTGTAAATCCAATGCTCTTTCGTAGCAGGGTTCATTACTAATATAACTCTATTCTGTACACCCTTCTGTCGTACTGATAAATCTATCTTATCAAATGTATCTTCGTCTACTAACTCTTCAGCCTCCTCTACTACAAAGGTAGTAATACCCTGCAAGGATTTAAGATTTGCGCTTTGGTCACCTGATGAGGTTTTAATACCACGGAATAATATCTTGCTTCCCGTGGTCTTATTTACAATCTCATTCTTTGTTATATGGAAATATTCCTTTAATCCAAATAGTTCTATCTTTTCGAGGAATTCAGGTATAATACTAATTTCTGCGGATGTCATAGTATACCGTGTAAACAATATTTTATGTCCGCCCTCACAGGTTAATAATGTTAGTAGTGATGCTATACTAAATGACTTAGAGGAACCACGCCCGCCCGTGACAATATAGTACCTGCTATCTGTTTGCGTAATAGGTGCATATTTAGGGCTTATTACTACGTTTGGTTTACCTTTACTCATCTGTTAAGCTTTCATCTGTTACATCTATAGTAACGTCATCATCAATACCGAACCCAATTAAGTTTCTGAAGTCTATACCTGCAGACAAATTGGCAGATATTTCAACCTGTGCAGTAGGCTTAACTGTAGAATATTCTAATAATAGTTTACCTGCTTGTATATTACCATCTATTGCTTCGTTATATAACACCCTGAACACCTTACCTAATTCATCACGTGACAAATTGTCCTGCATTACGTCCTTAAATTGATTTTTCCGCCTATCATTTGGGTCTAAACTCTTGGTTGAATGCCCGCCATTGTTAGTTCTCTTATCGATTTTCTTTATTCCTTTTGCCATTTTAATAGAAATTATATATTAATTATCTTATAATAATAAACGTAAAAAGTATCTTTAATGTTATTTCCTATTCTAATGATGTTTTAACGAATATATAAAAGTATATGGACACAATATATTAAACATCTCTTAAAAGCTCTTAAAACGCTTCTATGTGGTTCTAAGGCATAAAAAAAGGGATAACAAATTAATGCTATCCCCTTTGTACTTATTATATTTTAAACTAAAGTTTATTTATTATCTAACAATGAATTTAATATTTGAATATCCTCATTTTTAGAATCAATCCTTTTATATAAATCCCTAATGTCCATTAGTAAAATATGGTTGTAGGTTTCTGTTTCGTTTAGTTCTGATTTTAATATTAAAAGTTCATTATCTTGTTTTTCAATGATACCTTCTAACTGTAGTAAAGTATCCTCATATTTTTTACCTTCCAAGTAATCCACCCGTTTTTTTAATGCCACGTTTTTATCTACTAAGTTTCCTATTAATACGTCTTTCTCTTTATGTGTCATAATTATATTTATTTAAGTTACTGATTATTAATGTTTTATGTGTTACTGTTTAAATTTAAAGTGTTTTTTTGCTTTGTCAAGTCCTATTATCATTGATATTTTCAAATATTGATGCAAATACAGCTATCTCTTATAGTATATAAGACGTAGTCGAATCTGCATCAAAACGACAACAATTCGGACATTGTGTCAGGTTAAAACGTTTCGACTGCCAAAGTGTCACACTCAGTTAATTGTTCCTCATTTAGTAAATTAGTGATGTCTACGCCATTAACAAAAACCGTGTGTGTTTCGTAATAGTCTTGGTGCGATTGTTCGTTATATCCACCCCTATAAGCCTGAACGTAGTCCCCCTCTAATTCTAATTTAATCCCTTTATATTTTATTGTGGTGTTCATAGTTATTTTATTTTAGTTCTTTTTGTAGTTTATTAATTAATGTACCTATTTCAACACCTTTTTTTGTTTCATCGTATTGAAAATAATCCTCTAATGTATATAGCAAATTTAAGGTTTCTTTTATTGTAGTGTTCATAGTTATTATTTTAAAAAGTAGTTAATATTAAAACTCGATTGCTCCCCTTTGAAATTTGGCTCATATATTAAAGCGCCAAAAGTATTATTGTCATTATCCTTTAATTGCATTGATATACAAATTTGATTCATATGCGTGCACCAATTTTCGATTAATGGAACCATACTCGTAATATCCGCTTTTGTATCAAAGGTTAAAACTATGGTCGGTTCAGGTACTCCATTATAAACCCCGTTTAATTCTCTTATATGGTAATTCTCAAAATATCCGCCTTGACGGGCATTATTTATTAATTCCACAGCTTTACTATAGTTATTATCTCTCAATCCAATGTTTATCGTGTATTTCATCTTTTTTTAGTTTTTAGTTATTGATATAATTCTTATGCTTAGGACGTCCATAAACCAAGCCACTACGCCATTAACTGTAACAAAGTCTAATGCCATTTCCTCAGTTTTTAATTCCCCTAATGCGTCTTTAAATGTAATTGTGAAAGTGTTCATATTTATTTTATTTTTAGTTGTTATATAAGTCAATATTGAAATCGATATTCATTTCTTCAAAGTCTAAATTGTTATAGTTGTCGTTTATACTGTTTACTGCGTTGATATATTGGTTGTTCATAGTATTATATTTTTAGGTTTTAGTTATTATTTATATTTGTTTGTGCCGACAGCCAAAGTATTGCTTGAAGTTCAAATCCTTTTAAACCTAATTTAGTGGCTTTTTTTAATGTTAATTGTTTTATTTGCTCGTAAGCTATTTTACCTATTGCAGCATTATTAATTTTAATCATGTTGTTAAAACATGCTCGTAGATGCCAAATATCAATAGTTAAAAAATCATTATTTAAATAAGCTATATTGTTAACGAAATTAAATGTTTTTAAGCTGTTATTTGTTATTTGCAAGTTATTGGCTAAAATATTAAAAGCCTTAAATTTATTGCTGTGAAATGTACAAACTTTTATGTCTGTTGGGTGTAAACCTAAAACGTAGGCTTCGCAAAGTTTATTTGCATCTAAAATATTTTGCTTCCATTTATTACGAGGGGATAAAGCGCTTATAACTTGTGCAACTTTGTAAACATCTAAATTGTATTTTTTAGCTATTTTATTTGCTTCCTTATTTGCTGTTTTGTACCATGCAATACCTTGATTTATTTGTTCATTAGTTGCTAAATTAAAAAGGTTATCTAAATTTTTTGATATTTTACTTAATTTATATTTGCTTAATTCCTTCATTGTTTATTTTTTTATGTAATTTATTAAATTTTGTGTTTTTTCGATTGTATCGAAATTATGTATTTCGTTTTTTGTACTAATTTCAATTAAGTACTTATTTAATGCTGTTAATACTATTTCTTTATTTGTCATAATTAAAATATGATGTTTTGTGTTGTTAATACTTTTGTTGTGATTGATACGAGCAAAGGTAAAATAAATACTATTGCTATTGATAAACCTACTTTTGTTGTTTTGTCTAATTTTTTAAATGTTTTCATAATATATTGGGTTTTAAGTTATTTATTAATTTTATATATTTTAGTTTATAATATTTCGATTATTGTTACGTCGTTATAATTTATTTTTCCTTTTACTTTATTATGCAATATCGAATAACTATATAAGTGTATTGTTTTTTCTGTGAATTTACTAATATTCATTTCTCCGCCCATACCTATAGTATTGACTTCTTCTATATACCTAATATCTTCACTAACTTGTAAATGTTGCAAAGCGTACCCATATTGGCCATTGTCTAATTTTTGATATGTTTCAATACCTTCTACGGTAAAGATACAGTTACCGTTCATTAATGTTTTTTTGATTTCGTTAATTTCTTTTTGTGATTTCATAATTTCTATTTTTTAAGTTGTTATTATTTTATGTAATTTTTCGTTTTTCTTTTCCAAATCGTTTAAAATACGATGTGTATACGTTCTTATTCTTAGTCTACTCATTTGGTTTACTTCTTCCAAATCATTATATTCGTTTACATCGTGATTTTTTGTGTATGTTCTTGCTTCAGATACCAAAAGCATTAAATCGCTATACTCTTTGTTTGTTAATTTTACCATAATTTCTAATTTTTAATTTATTTAATTTAAGTTATTTTAGTAAGCTAAAAAGGTATCGCTCCTTAATAGCTTGATTTTCAGTGTGTTACGTTTCAGAGTGTATTTTTACTACAAAACTTAGGTTGTTTAAAGATGCAATGTAATGCACCACTACCCTTACTTTGTAGGCTTATTCTTACACTCCGAGATTTCAATGAACTTGCTTTCGCTTATGCAAATATAGTTTTTAATATCAATACAAAACAAGTGTATATTAAAACCTTAACAAAATTTTAACATATTGAATTTTTTTTAATAAAATGCGTAGACCACAAAAAACAACATTATATAAACTATTGATTTACAACAAGTTAACTATTTACGTAGGTTAAAAGCCTGATAATCAGCAAACTAAAATATGGTTTTGATATACGCCTTTTGTATATATGGTAATGCGCGCACGTCTACAACTAATAAATTACAATTCCTAATTATTTTTATATAAATATGCGAATTTTCGACTACTGAACTTTCTCATAAAAAAGGTATACTTATAAAGCAGGTACAAAATAAAGCTCTTAAAACAGCCTTAAAATCGATTTACGGAGGTGTAGAATTATTTTTACTATTTTAACATTTTTTAACACTA
>Ga0208134_1001240_pt1 | contig 15035 bp, 10 predicted proteins | sample VirMetDEL_Mar_31_FD_184515 | JGI IMG/M metagenome (GOLD analysis project Ga0208134, IMG submission 184515) | Aqueous microbial communities from the Delaware River and Bay under freshwater to marine salinity gradient to study organic matter... | ecosystem: Environmental > Aquatic > Marine >... | reverse complement strand
AATTTGGTCGGCTACTTGGTCGGCTTCAGAAGCTGTCATGACTCCTGACACAGCAGTATCAATCTCACCCTGCATATCCTGAACCTGTACATCTGCCATCATAACCTGTGGAGACTCGTCTAGTGTGGGCATCGGTGTAATACTAAATGATGATGAACCTCCAATAGAAGAATTATCTCCTGCACTCATCGATAAGACTTGGTTAGTCTGTACGTTAGCAGAGGCTATTTGGTCCGATACACTAGGAGAATTAGATGTACTTACACCCCCTCCAGAAGTACCGCTAGAAGCTCCATACGTGCCCGTAGAGGAACTTAAGCTATTTGAACTAGTACTTGTGTAGCTAGAAGAACTCACGCTATTAGAAGCTGTTCTTATTGTTCCGGCTACAACGTCCAATGCAGAGATTCTAACAGAACTTCTACGCTCATCATCAGGTTTACTCTCATCTTCTTCTGCAAATAACTCTTCGACTACTTCGCTTTCTTCGTGTACTTCCTCTTCACGGGTTTCTTCACGAATAGTTTCTTCAATTTCTTCGTTAGCAACTGCCAGTATTTCTTCAATACTTTCTTCAGCTTCGAATACTTCTTCTTCAAACCACTCTTCCAACTCTTCCAAAGTTTCAAAGCTTTCCCTTTCCATTTCTTCATGTACAATTTCATTTTCTATTTCCTCTCTTATTATTAATTCATTTATAAACAGTACTTCATCAATAGGAAGTAAGTCGTATGTGACAACTTCGTGATGTTCCTGTTCTATATCCCACACATCCATTAAAGGTTCTATGTCTATGTAGTCTTCGTGTGGTGTAGAATCCCAGTCAACCATTCCGTCTTCGTTAAACTGTAAGTCGTCACCAAACCATTCGTCTACTTGTTCTTGTCCAAATTCTTCTACGTCTATTTCGTACCACTCTTCATCTGTTAGTTCCATACCTGCATATGGGTCTTCATCATAACCTCCCCCATCATGATGCTGTTCTTCTTCATATCCATAATCTACATTACTATCATCAAAGAAAGCTACTGAGTCTTCTTGTGTATACCCTGCACAGAACGGAGCATACTGTGAATCTTCTTGACACTGTTGGTCATCATAGGCTTCCCAATATAATGGACATGCCATATCATGCAAAGAATCTAAACCACATTGTTGTGTAAGATAAGCTGCTGCATAGCCTGAACAACTCGTATCATTTAATGGGTCACTACAATCGACACCATTGCCTGAACCTAGCCCATATAAACTACCACCATTTTCTAGTGCTGTATTACTAGACGTGTCGTTCCAATTTACACTAGTACATGTACCTGCAATGTTAGTTGTACCTGTATTACATTCATCATGAAAAAGGTACTGATATACTTCTGAAGAAGAACCTATCTCACCTATAAGTACATCATGATTGATAACATCTAATGCACCATATCTAAATTCAAATGTGTCGTTTGTCCAAAGGATAACTTCAAAGCTATTGTCTGAACCACTACGATTATATTCTCTCATGTTGTACCAACCAAAGACTGTTTTATCTGTAAAGCTTTTAGCTAATACTTGTGAGTCATTATCCCTAATTAAATCTGTCCATAGAGGATACAAGGTGTATGTGTGTTGTCCTGTCAGAGGGTCAGGTGTGTAGTCATTACAGTAAGCACCTGATGTTTTAAAGTGTAAGCAACCATTTGTGGCTACTCTAGCTTGTGTAAATGCTTGACCATAGTAGTCAAACGTAAAGCCAAGATTGAAAGCATTAGAAACTTGGTCGTCTCCTGCTGCTAGTGATGTAGTGTTGTCAAGCCCTGTTAAGTCTATAAGACCTTGATTACCTTCATAAATATATGAAGCTGTTAAGTTTAAAGAAAGTAATAGTAAGCTAATACTAACTGTAAGTGCTGCCGAAAGTTCAAGTAGTTGTTGCCAAACACTTTTAGTTTGAGGCATAGAACTCATTTGCACAGGTTCTGCCTGATTTCTTTTTACCCTTTTCATTTCTTGTAGTTTTACAATGCTTAATATATTTATCTTTTAACTGCTCATAGTCAGGTCTATCTTGTCTATTTTCTTTCCATGCTTTAGAAGCTTCCTTACCTATCTTACCCTGATAAGGACAAGGAGTACCTGCCATTTCCATTGCACTAAACACTCTTTCATCTTGACATAGAATAGATACAGAAGCTACCTTCATACCTGTGTCGTATAAGTACTTGGAAAGTTTAAGTCGCTCACAATTTTCATCTGTTACTGTACCACCTGTAGAGAAACCAAACACTTGTCCTTGGTATGCTCCTGAACGTCCTACTGTACAAAGGTCTTGAGAGTAAGACATAATACTAGGAGCAATTGCAGATGCAGGAGGTGCTTTAGTTTTAACATTCTGATTTATAGTCTGGGTAGAATTTGATTGGTTAATATTTCTGTTAGTATTATCAGATACGGAATTGTTGCTGTTGGTATTACTATTCGTGTTATTAGTCTGGACATTGGAATCGGAAGTAGATTTGTTTACGTTTGTGTTATTGTTTGTGCTTGTAGATGTTGAGTTATTATTGTTTGTATTGTTACTAGTATTGTTTACAGTTTGATTAACTGTTGAGTTGTTAGTACTAGTAGATGTACTGACGTTTGTATTTGAATTAGTATTTTCAGAAGTTGCATTAGATGTATTAGTGTTTACATTTGTGTTAGCATTTGTATTAGTGTTAGTACTGGTATTAGTATTAACATTTGTATTGTCATTTGTATTCGTATTAGTGTTTGTATTGTTATTAGTATTTGTATTTACGTTTGTATTGTTATTTGTATTGGTGTTTGTATTTGTATTAGTGTTGGTGTTTGCTGTAGTCGTTGTGTTAGTAGTATCTAAACTATTCTGCTCACAGTACTGTTCACCTGCAGTACAATCACCTGTTTGGTCTGACAGTACAGACATACTTAATAACCCTAAAACTATTGTGCCTAATAATTTTTTCATGCTTCTCCAATTTTAACGTGCAGTTTCCCTGTGAAGCTAACAATAGCGTTCTTTTAGGGTCTTGCTTTTTCTAGTCTAAGTAGTGGTTAGAAAAAATAGTAGTATCCCGAAACTACTAAATACATCCAACCAACAATACATACAACGCAGATGCTACTCTGTGCTTTTCCTTTCAGTTGATTTTCCTTCCTTTTTTAATTCGTTCCACCTTAGAAACGATCTTGTCTCTAAATCCCAGAACAATCCTTTATAACAATTATCTTGCGACTCTTCTTCGTTTGCGAGTCCGTACCAATTCCATCTTCCGTCTGCCACGTCTTTTATTTTCTGTTTCATTAGTCTTGTTTATGTGATGCTCCAAAGTAAAAGCTAATAACTGCACTAGCAAGACCACCTAGGTATCCGAGAACCAAATTGATTAGAGCCTCTGAATTTTGCTCGGGGGGTTGGATAGTGACTAAAAATATATAACCCATAAAGCCACCCACTACAGCCACACCCATTATACGTGCGGTCCAGTCTTTACTAAACTTGCCTCTAGCATCTTGTATGTCTGCTGTCTCAAGCTTAAATACATCTACGTCAAGCTCTTTCATCTGAAGTTCAAAGTCTTGTTCAGCTTTTTTAAGCTCAAGCATCTGTTCAGGTGTAGCTTCTTGTATCGCTTTCTCAATAGCTTTAGGTGTATTGGGTACTCCAAGTACATCAGCTATCATATTCGCAGCCATACCACCCATAGGACCGCCTAGTGCAGTACCTATTGTAGGTGCTACTGCTCCTACTAAACTCTTTAACATATCTTTCATACTTCTTCGTCCTTATATATTACTTCCATTAAATCCTCAAACATGTTTCTAAAATCGTCTAGGCTCATGAAAGGCATATCTTGTTTTACTTGGTGAATGCAATACTGTCTGTAGCATCCTTCCAATTGATCTTCTAAATATAATATCATTATAGGGTTGTTATGTTAGTTTGTCAATAGCTAGAACAAAATCTTCTACTCTAACAGGTGTTTGTTCTTTCCATTTAGATTGTCCATCCTTGCCTGAACCTGTTGAGACTTGACGTATTGCTTCAGCATAGTCTTTACTAGCCAAGGCTCTATAGGCTGACGGAAATTTATTCATCCATCTAGTGCCTAGTTGAAAGTTTACTGAGCCTAGTGCAATTATAAAGTCTGTATCATCTATATGTAAGTCTTGCATCTGTTGAGCAGCAGCATCCCATGCCATTGCAGCATCTTGTCTAAGCCATTCATCTCTTTGCTCCTGCGAAACTCTATCACCTACTTGGTAGAATTGACGTTCTCTTTCTGTCAAGAGATGTCCAACACCACAGGTAGGTTTGCCTAGTGTATCAAGGTATACGCATTCTTCGTTACCTTCTCTAAGTTCAAGGTGTTCTAGGAAGTGATTGTATTTCATTTTTCAGGAAATAGAGAATCATAAAATTCTCTAGATATTGTAAAAGATGGTTTACCTTTAGGGCTTATAGATATTCTAGCTTGTTGTGGTACAATTCCCGTAACGTCTTTATTACCCTCTTTATTAAGTTCAACATACCTACCTCCTTTAATGTAATCAAAATTAGATAAGAAAGGTTTGTAATCTTTATTTTCAAGATCAAAAAATCTTTGCGGGGCAGGCATTACTTCTGTAGGCATATCTTTTAATCCTTTAACAGCTTTAGTATCTTTATCTACCGCAACTATATTATCGTATACTGGATGTAGTTTACCTCTGACTGAAATTTCTCCTATTTTATTACCTGTCCTAACAACTCCTTTTGTTGTTGGTCTAAGTCTAGGTTCACTTTTTTGTTTAGCATATCTTTCTAATAAAACCCCTTCAGGAAAATCAGCTTGTAAAGAATACAAATGTTTGCCTCCTGTTTCGACAGATACTATAGGAAAATCTGGACCGGGATTAGGATCAAAACCTTCAGGAATTTCTGTCCACTTCCAACCTGCTTTCTTTTTAAATAAGTTTGTTTTTATAAGTTTATTTGCTAACTTCCCACCGAAACTAAGAGGAACTCTATCCTCTTCTTCAAACAACCTAGAAACAACTGCAAAGCTCTGGTTAGTATTATCTATCTTACGTTCTGTTGGATTATCTTTCACAAAAGGAACAGGATAATCTACAGACAGCTTACCACCAGTAGCTAATTTTTCACGAGCCTCTTTAATTTTTTGTTTCGCAGGTCGTTGCTGTGCTCTCATTTCTTTTTGTGCAAACCTTTTATCTGCTTCTCGTCTTGCCTTACCTCTAGTATATGTTCCTTTTCCTTGAGCACGTCTTTCTATGTCTTTTAAAAACTCGTCTAATTCATGAATCTTTTCTGGACTTATTCTTCTCATTAAATTTCTATAAGGCATTGTATTTTTAAATAAGACTGCACTAAACGGAGTATCTCCTTGTAAAGAATCTGCTAACATTCCCCCTAGAGTTGGACCCATCAATCTTAGTAAAGCTCTTGGGGTATTATTACCATAGGATATAGATTCTTCAAAATTATAAGCTAAAGCAAAAGGACCGGCTACACTCATAGTTGTTAATGTTCTCATAAGTTGATCAATAGGCTCATCATCTACTTCATCTATACCTTTTAGTCTTTGAGTAAAGCCAGTAGTCATATACATAAGTCCTAACCCTCCTAAATGTTTAGGAACTGCTGCCCCTCTAGTCATGTACATGTCTCTAATTGCATTCCTTAAAATTGTGTTACTAAAAGCAATAGGATAAGAATATAATTGAAATGCTACTCTCGCAAAAAAATGACTTGATAATATAAATTTTTGAGCATTTTCTCTAGAAGGAATCATAACAACTTCGTTTACAAACCTATCAGCACTTTGTCTTAAATTTTCATAAAATGGATCATCTAATTTACCGCCTGCTTGATGCCATTTAATACCTTCATCAACATTCACACCTAATTGATTTATAGCTGATCTTAAACGCATAGCTTTTTTATTTTTAGTATTATAAGCTTCTCTTCCCATCTTATCTAACTTAGATAAATTTTCTCGTATAAGTAATTTACCTGCATTATATGAATATATCTGTGCAAATTTAGTATACTGATCTAGAAAAATACTTCTATAAAAACGATACGTAAGTTTTTGAGATATCCCTGATAAGCCATCACCATATCTAGCATTGATGGCTTCATTTAAACTACTAGACATCATTTTATTATGTTGATGCATTTCTGCTCTAGTTGGAGTAGGCAATCCTTTAGTGCCACCAAGTAAATTTGAAGCGGCTTTAACACCTTCTTCATATGCAGTTTTTGTAAAGGCTTTGATAGCTATTGTAGGAGTAGCCTTAAAGATAGGAATAAATGATTCAGGTAAACTAGATAGCGTAGCTAATGAAAGCTTGTTAGCTGCTTGAAGAGATAATAAAGTTCCTGTAGCCTTTTCATAAAGTTCTTTAGATGCTCTACCATATTGTCCAGTTAAATTTTCAACTAGTAATTTCATTCTCTTTTGTTCATATGACGAGTATCTTCCTCTAGCATAATTTACATTAGCTTCCGATAATTCACCAACAACTTCTTGATTTTGTTTTGTAAATGTACCACTATTAAAATTGTTTAAAATAATTTTATCAATCTCTTCTTGGAAAGTATTGTTAAGTAATGATGCTCTTTCTTGAACACTTAAATTATTAAACTTAAAAGAATTATTTATAATTGAATTGTTACTCCTAAGCCTAGCATTTGTTTTTACTAACTCAGATAATAACATTGAATCATCATCACTTAATTGTCGTGCTAAAAAATTAGATTGTATATATTTAGACAAAGACTTATCATCTACTATTTCTTCTGCAAAACCTCTTGCTCTTAAATGCTCTTGAACTTCTTCTAATGCTTGTTGAGGTTTTGTTTTTACTAGATTACCACCAAACATAGGAATAAACCATTTGTTATCTTGTTCAACTTCCCCAAATCCTAAAGTTCGTTTAGTTACAATTTTTCTAGATGTACTGTTTACATAAGCCATTGTAGTTGCAAATACATCATTTTCAAATAACTCTTTAATCTTATATGTATCTAAATTTTTATACGTTCGTTGACCAATTGAACCAATAGAAGGATCAAAATCATCGTGCAATTTATTTAATTGAGATTTTATTGCGTTTTTAGCATCTTCTATACTTTTAAAATAACTATCATCAACAAGTTGTTGTGCGTATCTTTCTTCACCTATGCCTCTTTTAACTTTACTTTCTTTAAGATATCTCGGAAAAAAATTAGGAATTTTATGAAAAATAAAACCTGCCTGAATAGCTTCCTTTTCTACATCATCATAAACTTTTCTAAACTCTGCAGCTTTCCTAATTATACTTTCTGGAACTCCTTCTTTAAAACGACCCTGATTTAAAAACATATAAATATCGTCATTTAAAGTAGTGCCCTCTTTTAAAGCCCAGTCTTTTTTTCTAAGATATAATCCCGGTGATCTATTATATCGATTCTCATTTCTTGCAATGTCTTCTATTTCAAATTTTAATTTTTGAACTCTAGCCATATATTTACCAGATGCATCAGCAAGTTGCTCACTAAACTGTCTCTGACCATAATCATAGTCGGTAGCAATCTTTACTATATCATCATTAAAATTTTCGAAAGCATCATTACGAATCAATCTTAAAAATCTATAAGCTGTTCCTCCTTGATCTACTCCTGCTTCTTCTAAAAGTTTACTAACCTCTCCTGTTTGTTTACTATACGTTGTAGGCTTTTGGAACATACGAATTGCATTTAAAGGACCGCCTTCTTCTCTGTATTTTTGAAAGCCACCTATTTTAGGTTTAACTTTTTTTGATTCTTCTTTTAAAACTTGACTAACAGTTTTATCTGTTATAATAATTCCATCATCATCTATAACTCTGTTTACAAAATTTTCAGGTAGTAAAGCTTCTTCATCTGCTGCTCGTCTTTCAAAATCAGCTACCTCTTCAACATGTGTCTTGTTAGACAGTTGTGGGTTTCTTTCTCGTTCTTTTCTGTTTAGTTCTGCAGCTTTTTCTAATGTAATAATTTCTGGTACTTCAGCATCTGGATCAGGCTCATCTAGAATAGTTCTTTGAAATTGTTCTGATTCTCTTGTAGCTTGTTCAGCAGCTTCAGATGTAGCTTTCTTGTCTAACCTGTTTAGTACAAGTGTAGTTCCTCCCCCAAGAACTGAACCAAATGTAAACCCAAATACAGCCCCTGTAGCTGTAAGCCTAGGATCATATTCTTCGTAGCCCTCAACACCGATTTCATTATATCTTTTCTGATATAAGTGACTATCTAATCCACCATATATTGCACCCTCTGTACCAAGAACTCCTATTGAACTTTTGTAGCTTCTAGTATTTAAAGGTATTCTAGGAATTGCATTATACACAGGAGCAACTTTACCTAAAGATACATTATAACTTTTGGCAGCCATGTTTTTAATACCTTGTCTTAATGTTTGTGAGGCTGCTTGCTGTGTAGCAATTTTAGGAGGAAGACCTCCCGGACCTGTAAATAGAATAGGAATATTAGCAGGATCAGTAAGGATACCTTTAAATATATCTCCAGTTAAAGTTAAATTTTCATTAAGACCTATGTTTTCATATTTAGACTTCCCGTTAGAGTTTGTGGAATGAAACTCATTCATTAAAGAGGAATAGTTTTCTATAAACTTTTGAGCTTCTGGATCGTTCTTTGCCCTACCTTTTAAAGTTTTAGCTGTCTCGTAAAGACTCTTCGTAAGATTAAATTCTCTACCCCTAGTATAATCTACAAAAGCATCAGCAGCATTCTGACCATCCTCATATGTTGTATTATCAAGATAAGACATCATTTGCATTGCCTTGTCTTGAACGTCTGGATTTTGTGTGAAGTCTGTAATACTTTTTGCTGCAGGCTCAAAGTATTTTTTTATAGTTTTTACATTTTGATCTTTTGTGTATTCTTCTTTAGTTCCTTTAAACTTATCAACTAAGCCAGTTTGTGGATTGAAGAAAGTCTTTTCTTTTTCTTCCATAGGCAAGATAGTACTAGGCTCATCTTGTTTAGTACTGGTAGAACTTGTTACGTTTTCAGAATCTATTGGTATTATAGGCATTTATTTTATGGAGTAATATTTATAAAGTGATTACCTTCTGCATCAGGAGTTCTACGAAACTCAACCCTATATTGACCAATAGTAATAGGCTGTGTGTCTTCCCACATTTTAGGTGTAGGATTACTAAGCGTATCCTCATGATACCAATAAATTTGATTTTTATTAATCGTATTTAAAAATTGACTAAACGTACTTTCAGTAAGAGGAAAATCTACCTTATAATTTTGTAAAATATCTTGATGTAGCTTACCTTTTACTACAGATAATAAAGGTTGTGATTGAAACCTATCATCTCCTGCTATTTTAAAACCTATAAATGGAACTGTCATAAAATCTGTACCTTCAGCAAGACCAAATTTTTGATTTTGTATAGCAAATCCGTAAGCTTCTGCTTGAGAAAATCCATATCGCTTCATATAAGTTTTAGCATCTGCGATTACAGAAAGATTAAAATCAATTTCTGCAGTACCATCAAGATTATTATATTTTTCTAAATACTCTTCAGGTAAGTTTGACATACGGTTTGCAACAATTTGTGATCCTTGGAAATAGTCCGTGTCGTTAATTTTTTGCTCTTCGTAGCCTTTAATCTCTAAACCTGTAATGACTTTTCTTTTTATCTCTTCTGGCATTATGTCTACATTATAACCAAACTTTTGATATATTGCAGCTAGTGATGCTGTGTATTGCTTTGATATATCTTCTTCACCATAAGCACCGCCAGAATCACTACCTATTAAAAGATTCTTTATATTTTCTTCTTCTAATGTACTTGCAATACTTGTGGCTTGCCAATAAATCTCTTTCATCTGTTGATCAGTATAACCACTATAGTCTAAAAAACTTTGATAGTCTTCATCGTATTTTTGATTTTTTCTTGCAAGTGCTGCATTAGCACTAGATTGTTGAAAAAAGTAATCTCCCATTGTGTATTCTCTATCCTTCTCTTGTAACCACATTCTAGTTTTAGTAACTACATCGTCAATATTTGTTTGTGCTTGATCTTTCATTCGAGCCGAACCTTGCTTACCTGTATCTTCTTGTATAAGAGATTGTAAAAATTCTGGAGCAACGACATAATCTTCTAAATCATTTCTACTTTGTCTTGATGCAGAAAGTATACCATTTAATTTTTCTTCTTCCGCTATCCCATCTTCTAAAATATTATAATCATTTTTGTTTGCTTTATTAGTTATAACATCTAATAAATTATTGTTACCTAAAGATTTTTGATTTAAATGAATATTATATAGGGCTTCATTATAAGGTTTAGTAAATAAACTTACATCATCTAAATTTTCAGCGTATATTCCTTCAGAGGGATCATTAGGATCATATGTAGTTCTAAGTGTTTTATATTCTTTTTCTTTAAGTAGCATGTTGTCTGCTTTTTTTTCTGCTTCACTTTTAATCTTAGAAAAAATATCTGGACTATACCTTCTTTCAATACCTTCAGCATCAACATCTTCAACACCGGCTTCCTTTAAAAAATCCATCATTATTCCTGACACTAAACTACCATTACCTTTATCTCGTAATGTTTTTATCCTAGTTTGATGCTCTGTAAGTTGTGTACCAAATGCTTTTAAACCTGCCTGTTCTTCTTCTAGGTTTGTAGTTATACGGGCTAAATTTTCTTTTAACTCATTAGCCTTGCCTGCCTTTAATGCTACTCCTATTTTAAGTATAGCATCTAAAGGCTTAGTCTTCATTCTTTTTTTAATACTACGCTCTAAGTCTGCACCATACGCTAACTGATCTGGTACTCCTCCCTCGTTAAATCTTTGTCTTTTTTTAAATAATGATTCCATTTAAATACCTCTAGCTAATAAACTATTATCTTCTGTTTGTTGTGTAGGTCTTTCTAATAAACTACCTACGTTTTCAGGAACTTCAAATTCTTCTATCTCTTGTTTTAATTCAGGTAAATCCGCAACACTTTGTTCTGATACATTTTGACCTGCAAGTTGTAAAGATTGTTTCATTTGTCTTAAAACTTTTACTTTATCTTCTGGCTCACCTTCTTCATCGTCTTCCTCTCCATCATAACCTACGACATCTCCTAAGCCTGCTTTTTCTGCTAAAGCTAAAATCATATACATAACTGGTTCCATTAAAAGCAACATCAAGTCAGGACTAAACTTACCAGTTTGGAATCCTCTATATAAAATTAAATTAGCCATATCTACAACAGGGAAGCCCTGCTTTAGTGCTTCTAATAAAGGCATGAAAGTTTCTTCTTTTGTCATTTCAACAAATATTGCCATTGATGCTTCAGGCACAGTTGTATATTCTGGAGCTCCTTCCCATGCATAAGGTTGATCAGGGTCTTTAGTTAAGGATTGTCCTGCAATAGGTTTATTAAACGCCCCCCCAATTAAATCTAATTTTTCTTGACTTAACTCTTTATCTTCTGCTATGTTGTCTATAATTGGCATGTATATCTCCTAATTAAGATAATTCTAAAGGTCTCATTAAATGAGGCATAATAGTTCCCCCATTTAAAAATTGACTTAACTGTGCCCCTGACGCTGTTGAGCTTCCTTGTAATAAGTCCATGTAGTTTAATCCTGCATAGGTAGCAGGTCCTGCTGTCATAAGAGGTGTTGTTGAAGGGGCTTCTAAAACAGGAGCATCTGCTACTTGAGCATAGTAGCCTTCTCTTCCTCCTCCATCTTCTACTGGTTGTTCACCACCTACAGTTTGTAAAGCTGTTTGTTTAATACCTTCAAAAGCAGCAGTTCCAAGTTTTGTTCCTTCTTGTGTTGTGTATGATGTAACTGTTCCATCTGTACCTACTACTGGAACTTGACTAGTATATCTAGAACCGACACCTTCAAAGCTAACCTCGTTTGCAATAGGCTTATCAAAGAATCCTTTGGGTGCATCAAAAGTAGAATCATATTTATATCCTTTCATATATTCTTTAGCATCAAAAGTTTTTAATTCTTCAGGAGATAAGCTTGCTTTATATTCTGCCATTGACGTTTGCATCTGTTGAGTTCCTATAGGTCTTCCAGTTCTAAATACTATTGACTCTCTACTACCTAGTACTTCTCCAAACTTAGATATGTCTCCTTTAATTGCATCCGTGCCTAGTACATTATTGTTAAAGTTATCGGAGTATGTATTAAAGTCAAACTCACCATCTACTTTTTTAAATACATCTCTACCTCTAAGGTGAGCCTCATAAGCCATACCCTTACCCCTAGCAAAGTTTAAACCGCTTTTACTTAATGTACCTTCTGCATTAAAGTATGTTGGATTTGCAGCTTTAAAAGCAGCAGCATTATCGTATCCCATTGCTTGTGCTCCTGCATCTGTACCCACCCATGAATTAATATCATTATCTTTCATGACACTAATAGAGCCAGACTCCATTCCCATTGCACTTCTAGTTCTATCTAAGAACCTGTCAAATCCTTCTAAAGCATCACCTACTCCGGGAATTTTTTTAAGAGTTCCAGAAATAGCCTGTGTTATATTTTTATATACACCCATAACACTATTACCTGCAGTATATATTCCTTTCATTACAGAGCCAAACGTGCCTTGTAATCCCCCTGCCCATGCCCCAAAACCCTGCCATAGATAAGCACCCATATAAGGCATAGCAATCATCATAGCAATAGTACCGATTGGTCCTAGCTTGCCTAAAAATTTACCAACACCTTTAAAGACTTTTTTAAATCCTTTACCGATTTTTTTACCAACTTTCTTGATACCTTTCCAAATCTTCTTACCTACTTTTCTTAATTTTCCCATGTTCTATCCTAGTATATTTATACGTAATAATTATCTATCATTCCTTCTACAACTCTTACAACTTGATCTAAACTTGATTTAGATTTTTCTGCTAGTGCTGCTTCGTTTGCTATAGCAGTAGCTCGTAATTGAGTTATCTGAGCTTTAGCATTTTCTGAACTTCTAAAATCAAAGTCTGCCTCATCTCTTAATTCTTGCCATAAGAATGAAAGAGACTGAGAACTTAAATTAAAAGCATTCATTGCGTTTTGCATATTTACTTGATTCTGTGCTGCTGTATTAACTGTATTAATCTTTCTTCTCCATTCAACATTAGAAGCTTCAACTGCTGCAGAATTTTGTGCATTCCATTGATTTCTTGCAAAGTCTTGTTGAGAATTAAACTCTTCTACTTGTGTAGATAGTTGAGCATTAAACTTATTTAAGTCTGCTGTCCTGTTTGCATCTCTAGCTGCTGCTGAATTTTTAGCATTAGCATTAAATTGTTTCATTGCATTTGTTTGTTGAGCATTAAATTGTTTTGTTTGAGCATTTAAGTTTGCTGCAAATTGTTGCATTTGATTATCAGAAACCATATTAGCATTTCGTGCTGCGTTTTCTGCAGCTTGATTACTAAGCAATCTTTGTTGATCTTGTTGAGCTCTAAGCATATTAGCTTGTTGTTCTGTGTTTAAGTTAGCCATGTCTGTTTGTAAAAAAGCTTGTGCATTTTGAATTTGAGACTTCTGAAAAAAATCTGCTTCAGCTAAATTAGCCTGTGACATTAACAATGCATTTTGCACAGCAGCTTGTTGATCAAAGCTTGCTTCTGTTAAACTGACAGTTTGTAAAAATTTACTGTTAAATAAAGCAGTTTGTTGATCTGCACTAAATTGAGCCATATCCATTTTAAAAACATTATCAGCATTCTTCAATGCAGTCTGTTGTAATCTTTGTGCATTTGCTTCGGATGTTTTAAATTCTATATCTTTTTGTTGTGCAACAGATTGTTGTATAGCTTGAGCATTGCTTTGTGCAATAGGTAATGCAGCCTGTATAATTGTGTTTAGTAATGAATCTCTACCTACACTTGAAGCACTTAATCCTCTTACTGCTAACATTTGTTCTACTTGTGCAACCGCAGGAGCAGCCCAAGGAGGTATGTTACCATTTTCTATACCTTCGAGTAACCCATTCATTTGTGTAGAAACTAAAGCTTCTTCTGGTAAGCCTTCAATAATTCCTCTTTCTTCTTCACTAAAATCAGCAAGTTTTTCTTCTAGTAAAACAGGATCATTACCGATATCATTAATTTGATTTTCAGTTAAGCCGGCATTTGATAATTGTTTTTTAGCACGTGTAATCCTAGCCAAACTAGTTCCTGCATTAACTGCTGCTGCTGCCTTTGAACCTTCACTAAGAGTACCTACAACTTTTTGTGCTAATGCTCCTTCAGGTATATCTACTTCTGCTCCTTCAATTGGAGCAACCCTAGTTACTTTTGCAGCCTTTGCTAGTGACTCATCTCTTACTTCTGACTTTGCTGCTATTACTTCTGGAGATTCAACAACTTCTGCAGCTTCCATTTGTGTTGCTTTTAATTCTTCTGGAGGAGTAATTTGTGCTGTGTCACTAACTTCGGTGACTGTTTCAGAACCTACGGGAGCAGCAGTAGCACCTACAACTTTAGTTGGTCCGTCCATAGTTGTAGTAGTCATTGGAGTACCTTCAACCATTGAAGTCGGATCAGGTATTTTTGCAGAATCAGGAACTGTACCTGTTGATGCAGCCTCTACAGCTTCTGCAGTTCTTCCTATTCTTTCATCTCTTTTTTCTTGAAAATCTTTTTCTCTTTCTTTTTCTGCTTCTTTATCTGGATCAGTCGTAGTAGTACCTGTATTATTTTTAGATGCTACATAATCTTTATAAGCTTGTGTATATTGATTGTTATAATTTTGAACTGTGGTTGATCCTGCTGCACCGCCTGCACCTGATGGAGGAGGATTGTTTTGTTCATATTGCTTTCTAAACGCTTCTTGATCGGCAGCAGCCTCTTCAACTTCACGGGCTATATCACGCTCTGCTTCACCACCAACTTCATAACCTACACGACCACCATAAGTATAGTCTTGTCGAGTTCCTTTGTTATACCTTTTTCTTTGTTTGTTTTTATTCTTCATTATTTAACCTCGAAAAGCTTGT
>Ga0208134_1001239_pt1 | contig 15035 bp, 20 predicted proteins | sample VirMetDEL_Mar_31_FD_184515 | JGI IMG/M metagenome (GOLD analysis project Ga0208134, IMG submission 184515) | Aqueous microbial communities from the Delaware River and Bay under freshwater to marine salinity gradient to study organic matter... | ecosystem: Environmental > Aquatic > Marine >... | reverse complement strand
GATAAAATATTTTTTAATAAAACGGCTAAAGAAACTTATGTATCGGTTATTAATGAATTGATTGGTTGTCACTCTAAAGAACAAATGTTAGAATCTTTTTCATCCTTCTTTAAGGAAACTCCGGATGAATTTAGAGATTCGTTGGGAGAATTTAATAAGGTTAAGATGGTTAACGGTCTATTTATGTCGACTTGGGGTTCTAACATTACAAAAGTAAAACGTATTAAAAGTATATGTGACAAATTTAAGTTTAATGACGTTATTTGTGAAATTATGTAATAATATTCATAACTAAAAAAACCACCCTATGGTGGTTTTTTTGTTTAAGGTTAAAATATTATCAACCCCTTTGTTTTATCTTTAACTAACCAAGGTTTATCACCTAAAGGGTTTAATATGTCATTTAATAAATTATAACCTGACATATTTTCTTTTAGTGAAGTGATATTAAAGTTGAAGTTATCTAAAATCATGGACACTATAGTTTTTTCAGAATAAATAGAATTTGAAATAACTCTTATTTTAAAGTCATCGTTTTTATCTTTTAAAGTTGAAAATTTGAAAAGTAATTCCTTAACTCTAATAACGTTAAATAATTGGTTACAAATATATTCACTGTAATATAAATTACCTCTACCCATTTCCCAACTATACCCATGAGGAAATTCTGAAGTAATATTTATTGGTGAATATTTAAATTGTTCCAAATCCGTTGTTTTTTCTTCAGAGTAATCTAGTTCTATAAAACCTAAATTTGAAAATGATTGGTAAGATAAGTCAGTTGTTTCTGATGTGAAATCGATAACCTCTTTACTAAATATCGGTCTTTTTGTGTGGTAAAAGTTAAATGATTGTTCATCTTTTGTGGCAAGTTCCACCTCATATGTTATTGTATCGACAACATTTATTTGTTCGTACCCTAAATCCTTAAGTAAAGATTCGTATTCTTTATAGAAATCTTCTTTTATTAGGTGTAGGGACAATATTTTTTTTGAGTTTGTAAGTCCGTTAACTAAGAAAAATTTCCCGCAGTTAGTAACCTCGATAGTTGCTTCTATCGTTACGTCGGTAATTAATTTATTCAGTATGTAATCGGCGAGTAAATTAACAACTCCCCTATGTGATTTTAAATTGATATAATCCATATATTATTTTTATGTAATGATATAGATTCGTAATTGCAATTTAAAGTCTTAAATCAAAAAAAGGAATCTTTTAGGTTCCTTTTTTTGATATCATTTATTCTTATAATACTTTTCAACTACTTTTTTAATTGATTCCTGAACTGAAGCCGGTGTGGCTTGTTGAGGTGGTGTTACCCCCTGTTTAACTTGTGAGGCTTGATTTTGTTTCTTTTTGCATCCGCAACCCATAATTTTCGTTATTTTTTTTAGTTTATTGTTGGCTTTCAAGTATAAATATGTGGTAAAGTTAGATTATGTCAATATTTTAATTATCTTTCGTGGTATTTATAATAAAAAACATTGATGAAGAAAGTAACTTTAAAATATGGAGACGTTGTTAAGATTATAAAAGAACAGGTCGAAGGTGAATATTATGAAATAACCCCTGAAAAGTATCTAGAAATTATGTTACTGGCATCTTATGACGGTAAATCATTGTCTAAAATAAAAATGTTTAAAGGATTACCTTTAAAAATAACGGGTTCGTTAGACATTAGTGGTAAACCGGTTACTGATTTGGGTAATATTGGTGTGATTGAGGGTAATTTAGATATTTCAAATACTAATGTTATGAGTGTTGACGGTATCGATATAAAAGGTACTGTTCGAGATTGGAACTCCGGAGCCTATAAGGCTAGAATGAGAAAGATTCAGTTAGCTAAGATAGCTAATGCTGAAAGTCTAAGGGAAAGTGGGGTATGGTCTCTAACTAGTGATGATATTGACGAGGAAGGTGAAAAGGCGAACGCTTTATTTGAATTTTTAGTTAATGAGGGTATTTTTACAACGTTGGATGATGAAGATATTGAAGAAGTTAGTAGGTTAAAGTCTCAGATAGAAGGTTTGACTAACGACTATGATAATGAAGATGATATTGAAGTTTCAAATGTGTTGTACGACGAAATTTCTGAGTTAGAAGAAGAACTATCAGATTTACAGGATGACAAATATGATGTATATAACTTAAGTCCAAATGACTATGGCTCATATGGGATGACTTCGTTTGAAATTTTAGAGGGTGGTGACGGTGAATATTCCGTTGGGACTGAGGAAGAAATGGAAGATGCGGCAAAAGAACAAATACGTGAATTTATTGACGATTCAGGTTTAGATGGTTTTAGAGAAGGATATGTTGAAAACTATATTGATATGACGTATTTCAGAGAATATGTTGACCAATTTTATACTGATGATATTGGTTATAGTCCTGAATCTTACTTTGATGAAGATGATTATGAACTCACGACAGAACAAGACGAAAGGATAAGTCAAATTGAAAGTGAAATTGAGAGGTATACAAATGAGCAATCTGAATCGGAGGAAGATGATTACGACGAGTATGAAGAACTTATTGATGGATTACAAGAGGAGTTAGATGATATAATTCCTGATACGGATAACCCTACTGACGAGATGATTGAGAATAAAGTTAACGATTTAGTAGGAGATGCTGCTAACGACCCTGTGCAATGGATGAGTGAATACGGTATAGATATTAAAGATTTTATAGACGAGGAAGATTTAATTGAAGGGGTGTTTAATGACGATGGATATGACGGTATACTTTCATACGATGGTACGTATGAGGTTGTAACTATAAATGATACCGATTATTACGTATTTAGAACTAACTAATATAGATAATATTTGGTAAACACCTATAATATTACTATGGTAACATCAAAAAATAAAAATGAATATGAATTTATTCTAGATACCGATTGGTTATTTAATGGGTATATGGATGTTGAACATAGAAGATATGTTCTTTTAGATTATTTTGCAAAAATGGGTAAACATCTTGAGGAGATAAAGTTATATCCTATGTTTTTGGAGTTGTCGATTCATTTAGGTAATGTTCATACATTACTTAAAGATAAAAAAATGTTATATGTCGATAAAGTTATACCAACTCCAGATTACGAATTACTTCCATCTGACTTAAAAATGAAAGACATACCGGTTCTAACCGTTGAGGAAGAAACCGAGTTATATAAGATTTTAAATGAAAGTCAAATTTTAATAAGAGATTATTTCAACTTTGCTAAATCATTATGGTCTTTAGTTTATGAATCGATAGATATTAAAGTTAAACATAATAAAAAAAATATTCATTCTAAAAAAGGTTTTTTTTATTATAAAAGAGACGGTGATGTATATGTTTGGAAATATATAACTAAAAAAGTATATAAAGTTAAAGACCAATATAGGACTTCATTAGATTTGATTTATCAAGGGGATATAGGTGGTTTAACTATTAATACTATTTTAACTAAGTTTTCTAAAACATATGAAACTAAGGGTGAATCTAAATTACCTGTATTTGAAATGTTTTGTGATGATAAATTTCCAATCGATGAAACTTTAGCTCCATTATTTAAAAGAAAATTGATTTCATTTGTAAGTTTTAAATTAAATGATTAATTTTATAAAAATTATTATAAAATGGGGTTCACTAAAAGATTTTTAAACGAAGAATTTATCAAAAAATTAGTCAATAATGGGACTACGATTTCCAAAATATTTAACGTAGACGCTCTCATATTTGAAGATGAGATTTCGTCAAAAATTTACAAACTACATATGGAAGGTTATGAGGATAATGAAATATTTAAAATCATTTATAAAAAATAATATATTTATAAGTTATGGGACTATCTAACAGATTTTTTAAACTCGATATAAAGACAATAATCATTGTCGGACTTATTATATTTCTCCTCTTAAGGGGATGTGGTGATACACCACAAGGAACTAAAGAAATCGTTAAGGTAGATGGTAAAAAGTATGAATTGGTGGATAAAACCATTGATACTGTTTTTGTTGAAAAACGTGTTGAAGTACCTACATACGTACCTAAATACGTTGACAGGGTTGTTGAGAAGATGGTTAAAATACCAACACACGTTGACTCTCTACAAATTATTAAGGACTATTATTCTAAGTTTGTAACTAAAGATACCTTAAGGTTAACTTATGAGTTTGCACCTGAAATCACAATAGATTCAATTGGTACTAAACCAAATCCAACATTAGGTTTTGGGGTTATTACTGATACTATAACACAAAATAAAGTATTAAGTAGAGACGTTGTTTGGAATTTTAAAGTACCTACTATATATAACACAACAATAGTGAAGGATTTACCTAAAACACAACTTTACTATGGTTTTAATCTTGGTGGGAACAAACAAGATATATTCTCAACAGCATCAGGTGGTCTCATCTTAAAGACAAAGTCTGATAAATTGTATCAATTAAATTTAGGTGTACAAACCAACGGAGTAGATGGTGTGGTACCTTACATCGGTGGTGGAATCTTTTGGAAAATTAATTTAAAAAAAAAATAATTAATTAATTTAGATAATAGTTGAAAATGTTAATTTAAAAAACTATTATATTACTATAAAATTAAAACATTCGAAAAATGAGAAAGTTAGAAAATTTTGAGTGGGGAGAGTCTACTGAATGGTACAAAGATGTTATTGGGAAAGAAATATTTGAACAAAAAATATACGAGACAATCCTCACAGTGGAAAATGGGGACGTCATATTTGATGCTGGTTCTAGTACCGGTATATTTGGGTATTCTGTTTTAGATAAGAACCCCAGTAAAATTTATTGTGTGAATCCTTCTATTGAAGAGATGTTAACTTGTAAATTAAATATCCCTTCTAATATTGGGGTTTTTTTAAATTATGGTATAGCGGGGGTTGACGGTGAAATTGAATTGGGAGATGTTTATGAAAATACAAGTGGTAATAATCGAAGTTTTGGTAAATTTAGAGTTAAAAGATTTAAAACTATTATTGAGGAAAATAATATTGTAAAGATTGATTTTTTAAAAACAGATTGCGAAGGGGGTGAATATGAAATTTTTAATATTGAAAATTTATTTTGGATAAAGAGTAATGTTGAAAAAATAGTTGGTGAATGGCATTTACATGACCCTGAAACAAAACAAAAATTTAGAGAATTTAGAGATGTATTCTTAAGAGTATTTCCTAATCATGAGGTTTATTCTGTTGATGGGGCAAATATTAAGTGGGATTTATGGAATGAACACTTTATCGAATACTACAAGCAAGTAATAATACATATTGATAATAGAAGAATGGAAAAGAAATGGTCAAAGAAATGGGTAAAGAAATAGATAAAGAAATGGTAAATCACCCGGAACATTACGGGGGTAAAGAAAATGTTTATGAAGTTGTTAAAGTATGTGAGGCTTGGGGTTTAGATAGGGATGCTTATCTATTCAACGTTGTTAAATATGTTGGGAGAGCAGGTAAAAAAAATTCGGATAAAGAAATACAGGACCTTACTAAAGCTTTGTGGTATTTGGAAAGAAAAATTAATAATTTAAAACAAAAATAATATGATTGATTATATTGATGAAAACGCGGAAGGTGCCGTAATTTTATCAGATTTAGACGATGCTATTATTGGTGTCGTCGAAGAGTTTGGTAACGGACCAAGAATTTTATATTCGACTGAAAAAATCATTCAAATTCTGATTGATAGAGATGGTATGTCTGAGGAAGAGGCTGTAGAATATTATGGGTTTAATATAGTAGGTATGTTTGCCGGAGAACAAAACCCGGTATTTTTAGTTAAAGAGTTTGAAAAAAAAATAAAATAAATGATTGAAAGTCAAAAAATAATTACGGGTGATTGTGTTGATGTTATGAAGACATTACCTGATGGGTGTATTGATTTGTTAGTAACATCACCACCGTACTCGGTTAATATAAAATATGACGTGTATGATGATTCAATCTCGATGGAAGATTATTGGGAGTTTACTAAAAATTGGTTATCGGAATCTTTTAGAGTTCTTAAAGATGATGGGAGGGTTGCTATCAACGTTCCTATCGAAACTAATGTACAGGAAAGAGGGGGTAGAATTTTATTCAACGCAGAATTTTGGATGAGGATGAAAGAAGTTGGGTTTCAGTTCTTTGGGATGGTAGACCTAATTGAGGATTCCCCACATAGAGTTAGACAAACGGCGTGGGGTAGTTGGATGAGTGCGAGTAGTCCTTATATATATAACCCAAAAGAGTGTGTCATTTTAGCGTATAAGAAAAGTAAAAAGAAACTCAAAAAAGGTACGTCCCAATGGGAAGGTGAACTAACTAAAGTTGAGAAAGAAGATGGGACTTTTAAAAATAAGATGATATATAAGCCTGAGGATAAAAAAGACTTTATGAATTTAGTTTTTGGTAGGTGGGAATACTTTCCGGATACTAGGTCATTAACTAAAGCAACGTTTTCAATGGATATACCAAGTAAGGCGATTAGGATTCTTTCATATAAGGATGACTTAGTTTTAGACCCCTTTATGGGTAGTGGCACATCCGCGGTGGCTGCTGAGACATTGGGTAGAAGATGGTTGGGGATTGAAATAAGTGATAATTATACTAAAATAGCGAATGAAAGAATAAAGGTTTTTAGGGAGGAACAATTACAAATAAAGTTAGAATTTAAAGAATAGGGTTGATTACCCTATTTTTTTTGTTTTATATGGTATTTATAATAAAACAAAAAATGGAAATAATTATAACTGAAAAACAATATGTCCATATACAAAATAATATTGATGTAGAAAAAACTAAAAAACACTTAACCGAGAAATGGGAAAACTTTAACGAAGAAGAAAAAAGTTTTATAGTTGAGATGATAAAAGTCATGAACCCTAATCAAGTTAAGACATTAAATGAGTCTTGGTGGAATACTATTGGTGATGTCATTGGGATATTTGACCCAACAGGTTTGGTTGATTTATTTAACGGACTTGATTATATGAGACAAGGAGACTACTTCTTTGGTATGTTGTCTATGGTTTCGGTAGTACCTTATGTTGGTGATGCGGTTGCTAAACCAATTATGTTTGGTAGTAAAGCTAGTAAAGGTTTTAAAGCGGCTAATTCGGCTATGAAAATGGTTAAAAAAACCGGTGATGTTGCTGAGGGTAGTAAACTTTTATCTTCGGCGGCTAAGACTTCTCCTGCTATGAGTAAATTCGTAAATACGTCTATTAGTTGGGGAGGTAAATTAAAATCACTTATTAATAAGATACCAGGTGGTAAAATGACGTCAGGATTTAGAAAAACACTCACTGATTGGATTGATATGTTTACTATGGCCGCTAGAAATCAAAAGGTGTCCGGTAAAATCATGGGTAAATATGCTAAAAAATTAGGTAAGACTGACCCTAAATTAGCTAAAGAGTTGCTGGGTCAGATGAAGAAAGAATTGTCGGGTAAAAATAAATTTTTTAAGAATTTTAAAGCTAATGACCCGACGTGGATGGCTAAGAATGTATGGCCCGGATTTTCCGTGAAGTTAATTAGGAATAGAGATTTAACTAGTTTAATGAGAAGAACTAAGTTTTATGCCGGATTATTAGATTATTTAGGTGTTGCTAATTTTGTTGGTCCTGATGAGTTGGTAAAAGAAATGGGTAATAAAGCTTTTGATAGTTCTATGTCGGCATACGCGACTACACCCGAGGGTGAAAAGTATTGGTCGGAAGATATGTCAGGTGTAGGAGGTGAACAACAACAAATGAATAATACTCCACAACCACCACAGTCTCAAGTTAAAACTAAGGCTAAAGGATTCGCAACAGATTTAATAAAAGATATAATAGGATTTTAAAAAAATGAGTTTAATTAACGAAGGTGGGATAAGAGATATAAATAAATTATCCAAAAGATACGATAAAGCTAAAATTTATTTTCATCAAGACCTTGATGGGGTAACTACGGCTTTAGCTATGAAAAATTACTTAGAGGACAATGGTATTGAAGTTGTGGATTCTGAGATAATACAATATGGGGATAAGGAATTTGCTATTAAAAAATCGGATGCTGAAGGAAATGTAATGCCTGTGTTAGTTGATTTTGCACATGGAAAACCAATGTTTATAATACATACTGACCATCACGATAGTCAGGCTGGCGCTGATGAAACGGGGGCCACATCATTTAGACAATCCCGTTCAAATGTTGAGACAATATCTCAAGTATTGTCACCTAAAGACATATTTCCTAACGAAGACATTAAATTAATTTCAACTGTTGATTCTGCGGATTATTCAAGAAACGAGATTGATGTTGATAAAGTGATTAACTATTTATTCAAAATAGATACTGACTTACCGGTATTCAAAAATAAAATGTTATTAGGGTTAGTGATTAACAAATTATTATTAGCCTTTAAAAACAAACCCGGTTTCTTGGAGGAGTTAGTTATGAACTCGACACCATCGCTTATGAATATTCTACAGAATATTAAAAGAATAATGAAGGAGAAGAATTTTCCTGATGTTGATATATTACAAAGAAACGCCGATGACTATGTAAAACAAATGAAGACAAGTCCAAATGTTAAAGTTGACGACGGTATTATTGTTCAGTATGGTGGTGGAAGTATGTTTAAACCGGGTTCTTATGATAGATATACCCCATTTAAAAATAATCCTGATGCGGACTTTATCGTTATTGCTTGGCCATTAGGGTTAGTTCAAGCGTCTTGTAACCCATTTAAAAAAGAACGTGAACTTAAAGGTGTTAATTTAGGGGAATTGGCTCAAGAAGTTTTATCTAGGTGGGAGTCTCAGTTGAAAGAAAAAGAAATTCCGTTATCTACAATTAAGTGGGTATCTGAATCCGGAAAAGGATTTGGACCTGAATCGGTAGGATTTACATTTAAAGATTTTGTTGCTTTATATGGTAAAAATTATAAAGATAAACAAGATGGTAGAGAAGATTTGTTAAACATTGGAGAAATGATGGAAACACCATTTGAAGACCTATCTGAAGAAGATAGAGATTACCTGGATGATATATCAGTAAATGCTTGGGATTTCATTCAAGCGGGTAGTGGGGGACATAAATGTATAACAAATATTGCCGGATTAAATTATATGGGTAAGGGTACCAGACCACCTAAGGGTAAATACAAGTATAATAAAGATTCAGGTGACGCCCCATACATTAAATTTACTAAAATGATTCAACAAGAATTCGTTAAAAAGTTAAGAGAAAAAATTAATGATTCAAAAGATATTCAGGAATCGTATGTAAAACAAATATTTAAATTAAAAGAATCTAAAAAAGCTGAAATTATAAAATCTGACAGTAAAGAATTTATTAATAATTTAGAAAAAATTGATGGTGAAATTAGGCAATCTGATAGTAAAACAATGACATTTAAAAAAAACGTCGAAACATTTCAAGTCGCTTTAGAGTTGTTAGGTTATAATCTTATTCAGTATGGTGTTGACGGTTTATTTGGCCCTGAAACAGGTGAGGCTCTTAACAAATTTAAAAAAGAAAATGGTATTGAGTTAAGTAATAGTGGTACTTCGACTTTTGATGGTAAAACAAAAGAAGTTATGGTTGAAAAAATTAAAGATTTAAATATAACTGATGAAGATATTAAAAAATATATAATGCCTTCTAAAGAGTTTACATCATTAGACGGTAAAATAACTCATAAGTATAGTGGGAAAGCAGCTCAAAACATCCAACGATTAGTTGATAAAATGATAGAGTACGGAGTTACTGATGTCGCATCTCAAATAGGTATGTTAGCGGTGATAGGTAAAGAGACTCATTTTATAAATAAAAAAGAAAAAGGTTACCAAGGAACGTCTAACAGTAGAATAAGAAAAATATTTTCGAGGACTAGAAAATTATCTGACGATAAACTAAATAATTTAAAGAAAAATTACGATGAGTTCTTTAACTTTGTATATAATGGTAGGATAGGGAATAACAATGTTAATGATGGTTCCAAGTATGTTGGTAGAGGTTTTAATCAATTAACGGGTAAGGCTAACTATGAAAAATATGGTAGTCAGGTAGGTATTGACTTAGTAAGTAATCCTGATGTTTTATTAGATGATGATGTTGCGGCTGAAGTTGCGGTTAAATTTTTAACTAAAAAGGGGTCAAAAAAATTTACAGACCCTAATGAGGCCACACAGTATTACGCGGATATTAATTCCGGTAGTCCAAAAAAACGAGCTAGAGAAAGTTCAATGGAAGAACTACAGAAATTTGATATTGCTTAAATAACTTTAACTATAATAGTAGTAATAAAAAAGACCTAATTAGGTCTTTTTTATTTTAATAGTGTCTCCTACATTACACCCCATCTTATCACAGGACCCTGAAGGTAGTTCTAAAACCATATTACCTTTACCACAAAAATTATCACAATCTTTTGTTTTACAAGGTTGACAATCTTTATGTATTTTAGTGATTACTTTATCTTTAATAAATATAATGTCCAAAGGTATGATACAGTTCTTCATCCAAAAACAATGTTCGTTACCACCCATCAAAAATAACATACCACTAAAGGTCGAATCAAATCGGTTGCCCATCATTCCTTTTTGGATGTCAATTGGTTTTTGAACAGATTTTACATTGAATCCGTAGTTATTTATTATTACTTTCATAGTTATAAATATTAGGGTAATTGGTAAATTAAAAAATAAGTTTATTAATAATATTTTAACTTAATTTTGTCGTTTACTAAAAAACCAAGTATTTATGGTTTATATACAGCCCAACAACCCTTTCTTTAATTAAATAAGTTGGTTTAACATTAAAAAATCTCATTAATTAAAATTTTTGAGGTTTTTTTTTTTGTTTTATCGAAAAATGTTTAGTATCTTTGTATAAGAAATAAAACGAGATATTATGACAAAAAATTATTCAATCGTGATTCAACACGAAACTTACGGGAAATTGTTAAATGAGGTATTCATTGATGGGATACAGTTTAAAATATTTCTTAAGATGGTTCAGGGGTGTATTGAATTAAAAAACGATTTAAGTTTCTTCAACGGGATTGATTTCTTAGTACATATACCTTATAAACATTTGGTTGAATGTATTATTACAACTTCGAATGTTGAATATACGTTAGCTGACCACATGAGAAGTAAAATAGAGTCTGAAATAAGTTAAGAACAAAAAAATGGGAACAAATTACAGAAGAATTCCTAAGTCTGAGGTGATAAGGAATAAACAAGCAAAACTAACCGAAAGGGTGGTCAAGTTAGATACGTCGGAACTATCAGATATTTGTGTAGGGTTTAGAACTATCGGAAAAGGTTGGGATATGATGTCACCGTGGGATGAATTTATTGAAGGGATGGATATTCATTTAGGTAAACGTAGTTCGGGTTGGAAGTTCTGTTGGAATTTTCATGGGAATAAATATTACAGTAATAAAGATGAATTGATTGAGTTTATTTTATCTGGTAGGGTTGTAAATGAATACGGTGAAGAAATAGAGCCACAAGACTTTTTAGATATGGCGTTTGAGTGGGGACAACCCGATGGTTTATCCGTGAACGAGGAATATTATAAAAGTAATGAACAGGACTCATTTTTTAATGACCCAAAACACTATGACACAATAATTGATGGTCTTCGTGTGTCATCGACAACTGAGTTTTCCTAATTCTCAATAAAAAATAGGATGGTGGAGTTGACCGGTAATTTAAACCAATCGGTCCCAATAAAAAAGGAGGTTAACCCCTCCTTTTTCTTTTTCCCGATATTTATTAATAAATTATAGAACGATGAAAAAAAATATTATAGTATCTGAAGAGCAATTAAGAATGTTATCCGATAAGGTTAAAACGGTTAAAGAAGATAAACATAATCATTCTATGGCTAAGAAACAATTATTTACTATATCTACTTTAGCAAATAAAATGTGGGAAGAAATGGACGATAACGAACAATTAGAGGATTGGCAAGAAAGTAAAATAGCACAAGCGGAACAAAGTATTATTGCCGTTGTTAAATCATTTATGTATGATGAATTCATTGAAACACCTCAAGGTTTAGAGGGTATTAATTTAGATGATATTGTTATTGGACAATAATTTGTAATAACATTTTACATTTAGAAATCTTTATCTTATTATTAGGTAAAGATTTTTTTATGTCAAAAATTATAGTAACAGGAGGTTTTGGGTTTATTGGTTCCCATTTCGTAAATTATGTTTTAGAAAATACCAAACACGAGGTTATGATTATTGATAACCTTACTTACGCGTCTAACTTAAATAATGTTAAGGGTGATGTCGAATTCTTAAAAAAAGATATTTGTAACATTACTGAAGAAGATTTAGGTGAGTACGAGTATATTGTTCATTTCGCAGCTGAATCACACGTAGATAATTCGATTAAGAATGGGTTACCATTTGTTAAGACAAATGTTGAGGGAACTTATAACCTATTGGAAGTTTCTAGAAAGAATAAAAACCTCAAAAAGTTTTTTCATATCTCAACAGATGAAGTTTACGGGGATATGGACGATTATGAAGGTTTTAAAATAAGTGATGAGGACTTTAATCTTGTTGGTAGTTCTTATTATTCAGCAACTAAAGTAGGTTCAGATATGTTAGTTATGGCGGCTGGAAGGACTTTTGGATTACCATATTTGATTAGTAGAACCTGTAATAATTATGGTGAGAATCAACATGATGAAAAATTCTTACCTAAAATTATTAAATCGATAAAAGAAGGTAAAGAAATACCGGTATATGGTGATGGTGAACACATTAGAGAATGGATACACGCTGACGATAACTCTAAAGCTATTTATACTTTATTGACTTCAGATAAAGTAAAAAAGGTTTATAATATTGGTACCGGAGAATTATATACTAATAATGAGATAATATCGATGGTAGGTGATATCTTAGGTGAAGAAGTAAAATTCAAATACGTTGAGGATAGGTTAGGTCACGATAGAAGATATACCTTAGATAGTGGTAGATATATAAACGAGTTTGGAGATATTCAAAATACAAGATTAAAAAATTGGTTAACAAAAAGAATTAAAGGATGAAAGGAATTGTTTTAGCGGGTGGGTTAGGAACTAGGTTATTCCCACTTACGGTATCGATATCTAAACAGTTACTACCTGTTTATGATAAACCTATGATATATTATCCAATATCGACACTAATGTCTATGGGTATTCAAGATGTCTTAATAATAACTTCGGAACATGACAATCAATTGTTTAAGAAACTTTTAGGTGATGGAAGTCAATTTGGATGCAGATTCGAATATAAAATACAATATAATCCAGTTGGACTAGCGGACGCTTTTATTTTAGGGGAAGACTTTATTGGTGAAGATAGTGTATGTTTAATATTAGGGGATAACATATTCTCCGGAATTGATTTCTCTAAAACTAAAAAAAGAATTAAGTCCCTTAAAGGGGGTATGGTCTTTGCTTACGAAGTTAATGACCCTGAAAGATATGGTGTTGTTAGTTTTGATAAGGATAAAAAAGTTACAAGTATTGAGGAAAAACCTACAATGCCTAAGTCAAGATTCGCGATACCCGGACTATATTTTTACGATAATACGGTTATTGAGGTTGCTAAAAATATCAAACCTTCAAGTCGAGGTGAGTTGGAAATAACTGACGTCAATAAGGTTTATTTAGAAAAGGGTGATTTACAGGTTCAAAGATTAAAAAGGGGTGTTGCTTGGTTAGACACCGGTACATTCGAGTCACTAACACAGGCGGGTCAATACGTCCAAAGTATTGAAGATAGACAAGGAATAAAAATAGGTTGTTTGGAGGAAATTGCTTATAACCATAAATGGATAACTAAAGAAGAGTTATTAAAAATATCGGATAAGTATCGTAAAAATAGTTACGGTGAGTATTTGAAAAGAATTGCTAAAGAAAAAAAATAATGGAAGAACCAATTATAAAGAAGAATCAAGTATTTGTAGATAATCGAGGAGTATTTGCACCGTTAAAGTTGACCTATAATAATGGGGTGTTTAATAAGACTTGGATTCAAAGTAATATAAGTATAAACCCAAATAAATTCACACTAAGAGGGTTACACTTTCAAACGGGGTTATACGCTCAATCTAAATTAGTTAAGGTAATTGATGGTAGTTTATTAGATGTCGTTGTTGACATCCGAAAAGGTTCTGAAACGTTTATGGACGTTCATATGTTTGAGATGAGTCCGGGGGATGAGGTATTAGTGCCTAAAGGGTTCGCTCACGGATTTATAACTTTAGAGGAGAATACTGTTGTTCAATATTTAGTTGATAACGATTACTCACCTGAAAATGAAGGTTCCATTGTGTGGGTTAGATTTAGTGAAATTATGGGTAAGTTAATGGAGTTAACAGATGGTGAGTTCAACCATAGTAAATTAACTATAGCGGAAAAGGATTTGGAGACTAAGAATTTTAATATTTAAATTTTTCTAATAGAACCCGGAACAAAGTTATCTTCGATAACCTCGGTACTTTCTATTTCATCACTTAATAGTTTACCATCATCAGGTAAAATAACGCCCTCATAAAATAAAAATTTAAAAATTGAATCTATATCATTACCTGTTGGACTGTATGACCCTAACGTATGTCTAAAATGTTCACTTACAACTCTCTTTTCTATAACTTCCCAATCAAATTCGAAGTTATTAAATGTTGGTCTCTTTAACGATTCGGATGAATCGAAATCGGGATTTAGTTCCATTAATTGGTGTAAGAAACTATAGTCGGAAGTTTCACCGTAATCGTTACTACTTAGCCCGGTCATTTTAACGACCTCATCGCACGATGATGTAAAATCAGTGTTATCTAAATCCTCAACAAAATCACCGGTATAGTGAGGTTTTATTATTTTTAAAGCGATTTTTAACACTTTATCCGGTAAATTCTCTAATACTGAAGGTTTGTCCATAGTTTTAACGTTTAAATATAAATATGAGTATATTTATAAATAAAAAAAGATATGACTAAAATAATAATCAATAAGAAAATTAGC
>Ga0208134_1001238_pt1 | contig 15039 bp, 17 predicted proteins | sample VirMetDEL_Mar_31_FD_184515 | JGI IMG/M metagenome (GOLD analysis project Ga0208134, IMG submission 184515) | Aqueous microbial communities from the Delaware River and Bay under freshwater to marine salinity gradient to study organic matter... | ecosystem: Environmental > Aquatic > Marine >... | reverse complement strand
AAAATTAGTTTCAGGAACTGGTGATGATAACTCTGATGTTACGTACACGATTATTGGAACAGATGCTTTTGGTGCTAGTCAAACTGAAGATATTACAGGTCCAGCAGGTGGAGCAAGTGTTGTTTCAACTCTATTTTATAGAACGTTAACTAAAGTTACAGGCAATGGAGCAGCTAGCGTAGACATTTCTATGGGATCCGTAGCTGTTTTTACAGCACCTATTTTTACTGGTAGAACTAGAGTAAGAGGTTTTACAGGAGTTGCAGTAGCAGGAAATCTAGAAATATCTAGTGTATCTACAGCTGGAACAGTTGAAATGCAAACTATAGCAGCGGCAGGAAGTTACCAACCACATGTTCCACACAATGGAATTTTGTGTCCAAATGGAGCATTTTTAGGAACTAACACTGACATTATGGATGGTGCTAACACAGGATTAACCGTATATTTTGACGGGTAGGTAGCAATGGCTAACACTACTTCACAGTCTTATAGTTTTGATCAAGATTTTTCTGTTGATGAAATTATTGCAGATGCATATGAACGTTTAGGCCTTGTTGGAACTGCAGGTCATCAATTAAAAACAGCTAGAAGATCTTTAAACATTCTTTTTCAAGAATGGGGAAATAGAGGAATACATTTTTGGGAAGTAGGAAATACTAATATTAATTTAGTAGCAGGTGCAACAACGAATGTTGATGCAACTGATGAAGGTGCGGGTATATATACTTTTTATAGAAACTCTGTAGATAGCGCAGCAGCGGCTGCTGCTTCACCACAAGCAACAACTGTTCCAACAACAAATGTTTTTGGCATATCAGATATTTTAAATGTATCTTACAGACAAAATTATAATACAACAAATCAATCAGATACAGGTTTAACTAAAGTTGCAAGAGATGCATATGCTGCAACAGCAAACAAAGCATCTAATGGAACACCTTCACAATTTTGGGTACAAAGATTTATAGATAAAGTTACACTAACTATTTATCCTTTACCTAATTCAACTGCTGCATCAAATTTTTTAAACGTTTATTATGTAAAAAGAATTGATGATGCAGGAGCTTATACTAACGCAAGTGATACACCTTTTAGATTTGTACCATGTATGATTTCAGGATTGTCATATTACTTATCTATGAAGTTTGCACCACAAAGAACACAGGAGATGAAGTTGTTGTACGAGGATGAATTAGCTCGAGCACTATCAGAAGATGGTTCTCCAGCAAGCACATTTATTACTCCAAAAACATACTATCCAAATGTATAATGGCTAGATTCGCAAAAGGTAGTAGAGCATTAGCAATATCTGACAGATCAGGTGCAGCTTTTCCATATAGAGAAATGGTTAAAGAATGGAATGGTGCGTGGGTTCATAACTCTGAGTTTGAAGCTAAACAACCACAATTAGAACCACATCCTGTAGGAGCTGATCCACAAGGTTTAATGCATGCAAGACCAGCAAGAACAGAGTTTCCAGTACAAGATATTTTACCTAACAATCCATTTACTACAACAGGTGGATCTCAAACTTTAAGTGTATCTTATCTCTCTAATCAAATTAACGAAGGAACGTCTCATGTTAGATTTCAATCTGTTAAACAAATAGTAGGGGGCGTTGCAATTGCAACTTTAGAATTAGAAACAACTTTAAATGGTGCAATTAATGATACAGTTAACACTTTAACTTTAACTAGTTCTGCAGCATTTCCAAACGATGGTTTTATTGTAATAGAAAAAGTAGATCAAGATGCAACTAGTACAACTTTTGGAAAATACATAAATGAAACAATTCAGTACACAGGTAACAATACAGGTACGGGAGTTTTATCTGGATTAACAAGAGGCACAGCTTCTCCATTTAGAGGAATAACTCCGCCTAATACTACAGCAACAACTCATGCAAACGGAGCAAAAGTTTTTGGATCATATTTAGCAACAGCAATTGCAACTACTGTAGAAGTTGGTCCTACATTACCGAACGGAACACAAGCAACAGAACAACAATTTAATTCTATAACAGTGCCTTTAGTATCTAATGCTGGAAGCACAGCAACAGGAGGCGGTTTTCAGTGTACAATTGGACCCGTTAATGATAGAGCTTAATCATGGCTGGATATACATACTCAGAATTAACAACAGATATTAAAAACTATACAGAGGTAGATTCTAATGTATTTACTACTGCTATTATAAACAGATTTTTAGAAAATGCAGAACATAGAATTAATTTAGATATACCGATGGATTCTGACAGACTTCAAGCAGAATCACAATTTGCACAAAATTTTAATAGTATTACGGTTCCAACAAAAGCTTTGTTTATAAGAGGTGTACAAGTATTTAATTCTACTGCTGCTGTTACAGAACAAGGGTTTTGGTTAGAAAAAAGAGACCAAACTTTTATTACTGAATATGTAGGAGAAGCTACTGGTCCTTCCGGTGGTCAAGCTGCTCAAAACGTAAAAGGTTTACCTAAGTATTATTCTATGTATGGTGGTGCAACAACAGGAGCAAATACTGCTACTTCAGGAGCTATTTATGTAGCACCTACACCTGATCAAAATTACAAATATATTATTTATTATAACTCACTTCCAGTTGGTTTAGAGACTAATACCGCTGGAACTTATGTAAGTAATTACTTTCCACAGGGTCTATTATATGCATGTTTAGTAGAAGCTTTTATGTTTTTAAAAGGTCCAACAGACATGTTGACACTATATGAAAATAGATATAAAACTGAACTACAAAAGTTTGCAGCAATGCAAGTTGGAAGAAGAAGACGAGACGATTACACGGATGGTACAATAAGAATTCCAATCGAGTCACCGCCTCAATAATTAGGAGATAAAAAATTATGACAATAGCATCAGCAGTATGTAACAGTTTCAAAACAGAGGTCCTAGAAGCTAAACACAATTTCTTAGCATCTGGAGGAAACACTTTTAACATAGCTTTATACACAAGCTCTGCAACTTTAAATAAATCAACAACAGCGTATGCAACAAATCCAGGCGGTGGATCTAACACTGAAATTACTAATACATCAGGATCAGCGTATTCTGCAAAAGGAAAAGCATTAACAAGTGTCAACCCTGCTTTATCAACTGATACTGCATGTTGCGATTTTGCTGATATCTCTTGGACATCAGCTTCTTTTACAGCTAACGGTTGTTTAATTTTTAACGACTCAGCATCTGGTGACCCAGCAGTTTGTACAATTGCATTTGGTGGAGATAAAACTGTAACAAGTGGAACTTTTACAATTCAATTCCCAACAGCAGACGCATCTAACGCAATCCTTCGTATAGCATAGGGAGAAAATCCTTATGTCGGTTACCCGAACATTTACAGTTACCGTTCAGTCAACTGGTTCCGGAAATAAATATTTTATTGATGGTGTACAACAAGATACATTAACTTTAGGTGAGACTGGAACATATAAATTTGATCAAGCAGATAGTTCAAATAGTAATCACCCTTTAAGATTTTCAACAACAAGTAATGGTACACATAGCGGTGGTTCAGAATATACAACAGGTGTAACTACAAATGGAACTCCTGGACAAGCTGGAGCTTATACTCAAATAGTTGTAGCTACTAGTGCACCTACTCTTTATTATTATTGCACAGTTCACTCAGGTATGGGTGGTCAGGCAAATACAGTAGATCCCGATACATATGGAATTTTTGATTGGGGAAAAAATACATGGGGATCACAAAGTGGAATTGATGTTGTTTTAACAGGAGTGAGTTCAACATCAAGTGTTGGTACTATTTCTCCAGCAGATGTAATGGGTTTAACTGGATTAAGCGCTACATCGTCAACAGGTTCTTTATCAATTGTTTCTTCACCTACTTTTACTTTAACCGGAGTAAGTTCTACTTCTTCAGTGGGTTCTGTAGATATTGCAAACATGGTAGTAGGTTTAACAGGACTAAGCACAACATCTTCAGTGGGTTCTATTGCACCTGCAGATGTTATGGGATTAACAGGTGTATTATCAACATCAGCAGTTGGAGAAGTCACTACTTCTGGTGCAGCTGTTGTAAATTTAACGGGTGTATTATCAACATCAGCAGTTGGAGCTATAACTCCTCCGGGTCAAACAATGGGATTAACAGGTGTTTCATCAACAACTTCAACAGGATCTATTAATCCAGCAGATGTTATGGGATTAACAGGAGTACAAGCAACGTCTAGTGTAAACGATGTCGGATTAATTCTTAAATACTACGAAATACTTGGTCCAAAAACTAATACAACAGGGTATACAATTAGAACTCCTGAATAATTATGTTTGACTTAAAACTAAATAACCAATATAAATAACATTTATTAGGAGTACAAAACTATGTCATCAACATTCACAGAACTTGGTATAGAGCTAATGGCTACTGGCGAAAATGCCGGTACATGGGGAACCAAGACTAACGCAAATTTAAATCTAGTAGAACAGATAACTGGTGGATATGTAGAACAATCTATTGCCGGTGGTGCACAAACTACTAATTTACTTGTAGCTGATGGAGCATTGACAGGTAAAGCTCAAAATAGAATTATAAAACTTACAGGATCAATTACAGGTAACCAAATTGTTACTCTTCCTGTTAACATGGAAAATTTTTACATTATTAATAATGCTACTACAGATGGTAGTGGTACTCCAACAGTACAATTAAAAGCAATATCCGGTTCAGGTGCAACAGTTACTTGGGCAGCAGGAGAAAAAGGATACAAAATAGTTTATTCAGACGGTGTTGCAACAAACACAGGTATTTATGATACAGGGTTCTCGACTACAGACGGAGATGTAACTCTTACAGGAACACAGACTTTAACAAATAAAACTTTAACAGCACCTAAAATTGGTACTTCTATTTTAGATACTAATGGTAATGAATTATTTTTATTAACAGCTACCGCTTCAGCAATTAATGAATTAACTTACGCAAATGCAGCAACAGGCAATAGCCCTACATTTACAGCAACAGGTGGAGATACTAATATAGGTATCACTTTAACTCCAAAAGGTTCGGGAGCCGTGAAACTAGATTTACTTACTTTTCCAACTGTAACAGGTTCAGCAGATCAAATATTAAAAAGTAATGGTTCAGGAGTTTTATCTTTTGCAGATGCTTTTGACGGTCTTGCTCAACAAGCAGTTAAAACATCAGCTTTTACTGCAGTAGCAGGTCAATTTTTTCCAGTTAACACAACCTCAGCATCTGTTTCAATGACGCTTCCATCAAGTCCAAGTGCCGGAGACCAAGTTGGAGTTGTAGATTATGCAGGAACTTTTGATAGTAATGCTTTAGTTATTCTTCCAAACGGAAGTAAAATAGAAGGTGCTGTTGCAAGTAAAAAATTAGACACAGAGAGAGAAGGATGTGTTCTTCAATACATAGACTCAACTCAAGGTTGGTTGGCTGTAAATGGTATCAACGAAGGAACACAAGCATTAGAACCCGTAACTTATTCAGCAGACTTTTTAGTTGTTGCTGGTGGTGGAAGTGGTGCTAACTTTAACTTTGTTGGAGGTGGTGGAGCAGGTGGATATAGAACATCTACTCAAACTTTAACATCTGGAAATGCAATTACTGTAACCGTAGGAGCTGGAGCAGGTCCTGGAGGATCTGGTCAACCTGGTGTTCGAGGCGGTGATTCTTCTGTTTCAGGAACAGGATTAACAACAATTACATCTACCGGCGGCGGTGGAGGTGGTGGTAATCCCGGTCAAACGGGTGGATCTGGAGGTGGTGGAGGTCCATACTCTCCGGGTACATCTTCAGGTGGTGCGGGTAACACTCCTAGTACATCACCAAGTCAGGGTAATCCTGGCGGACAAGGATTTTTACCTCCCGGAGTTGCTGGAGGCGGTGGTGGAGCCGGACAAGCCGGAGAAGATGGTTCTCCTAGTAATGGAGGAGGAGATGGTGGTGACGGTACCGCATCTTCAATAACAGGTTCATCGGTCACAAGAGCTGGCGGCGGAGGCGGAGGATCTTATATAAATTTCCCTGGTGAAGGTGGTGCTGGTGGCGGCGGTACAGCTGGTCCAAGACCAGCTTCAAATGGACAAGCAAATACTGGTGGCGGTGGCGGAGGTGCTCCTTATGCAGCAGGTCAAGAAGGTTCGGGTGGAAGTGGAATTGTTATTATAAGTGTTCCAGATGCATTTTATTCAGGGACTGTAACAGGATCTCCAACAGTCGCTACAGGAGTTAGTGGTAAAACAGTAATGTCTTTTACAGGATCAGGGAGTTACACACCATAATGGCTATATTTGCAAAAATAGGAATGAATGGAAAAGTTATTGATGTTCAAACATTAGCTAATGAAGTACTACACGACAGTAATGGTGTAGAACGAGAAGATATTGGTGTAGATTTTTTAACAAAATTAACAGGATGGGCTATTTGGAAACAATCATCTTACAATACACACGATGGAATTCATTACGAACCTGATTCACTTACACCAAGTAGTGATCAATCTAAAGCATTTAGAAAAAATACTGCGTGTGTGGGTGGTACTTATGATGAAGATAGAGACGCTTTTATAGCACCAAAAATACATGCTTCATGGGTATTAAACGAAACAACTTGTGTATGGGAAGCACCTATTCCTTATCCTTCAGATGGTAAACCATATCAATGGAATGAAACCGATCAAACTTGGGATTTATTAAACATAGATTCATAAAAGTATATATTGCAATATTAAAATAAAAATAATATATTGCTGATATGAAAGAATACAGGTTAAATAAAAATAATAATTTTATTGAAGGTTATTACTTATCTGATTTATCGCTTTGCGACAGTCTAATAAATTTTTTTGAAAAGTCAGACAATAAAATTTTAGGTGAAACTGGTAGGGGTGTTAATAAAAAATTAAAAGATAGTTTAGACTTACCTTTAAATACAAATAATATATCAAAAGAATTACATTCTTATTTTAAAGAATTAAACAATTGTATAAATTTATACAAAAATAAATATAAATTTTGTGACGAAAATGTTATGGAATGGGGAATAGAAAAAGATTTTAATATACAGAAATACGAACCATCTCAAGCCTACCATTCTTGGCATTGTGAAAAATCAAGTATAAAAACAGCTAAAAGACATTTAGTTTTTATGACTTATTTAAATGATGTTAAACAAGGTGGAGAAACAGAATGGTATTATCAAAAATTAAAAGTAAAACCTGAAAAAGGATTAACTATTATTTGGAGTGCAGATTGGACTTTTACTCATAAAGGCAATACCGCCTTAGATGAAGATAAATATATTATAACTGGTTGGTTTGGTTTTAAAAAATAATTATGAAAAAAAATACAATTAATACTTCTTGGGATTTTTATTTAGATAAGGTTAATTCTTTTGCTTGGGCAGAAAAAGTTTTTACAAAAGAAGAATGTAAAAAAATTATTAAAATAGCCAATGATAAGGGTTTAATTGAAGGTACAACACATGGTGAAAGTTATAAACATACTAGATCAAGTAAGATATGTTGGTTAATGCCTGGAGACGGTTTAGATTGGGCTTATAGAAAAATAACCGATGTTGTTTTAGATTTAAATAGTAAGTTTTTTAAATTTGATGTCTCTGGTTTTAACGAAGGATTTCAGTTTACTAATTATTCAGCTCCATCTGATAAGTATGGAAAACATGTTGATAGATCAGAAGGTTTTATAATTAGAAAATTATCTTTATCTATACAGCTAACTGATCCTGCAGAATATGAAGGAGGTGAGCTATGGTTATATGAAGATGATGGAGGTGCATTAATGAAAAAAGAACAAGGCACTTTAGTATTATTTCCATCTTTTTTACTTCATGAAGTAAAACCAGTTACTAAAGGTGAAAGAAATTCTTTGGTTGCCTGGGCTACAGGTAAACAATTTAAATAAAAATGAAAAAATTTAAGTACAAAGTAATAAAAAACGCTATTGATATTGATTTAGCTAACTTTATCTACAATTATTTTTTAGTTAAACGTGATGCTGTTAAACACATGTATGAAAATAACATGCACGAACGATGGAATATATTAGGGCATTGGGATGAGAAACAGGTACCGGGTACTTATTGTTGTTATGGGGATTTTGCTTCAGAAACTTTATTATTAAAAATGATGTCTACAGTAGAAAAACATTCAGGTTTAACTTTAGTGCCTACTTATTCTTTTACAAGATTATATAAAAAAGGAGATGTTTTAGTTAGACATAAAGATAGACCTGCTTGCGAACTTTCTACTTCAATAAATCTTGGAGGAGACCCATGGCCTATTTTTATAGATGAGACAGGGACAGATAATGTTATTAGTTGGAAAAACAACATAATTAAACCAGGTGCTCCAAAAGGCACAGAAATAATTTTGTCTCCAGGAGACATGTTAGTATATGCCGGCTGTGATTTAGAACATTGGAGAGAAGAATTTAAAGGTGAAATATGTGGACAAGTTTTTTTACATTATGGGAATAAAAAAAACATTATTTCTAATGAATTAAAATTTGATAGAAGAGCTATGTTAGGGCTACCTTATTAAAATGAAAGAATATTTAATTATTGATGATTGGTATGACGAAGATACTTTTAAAAAAGTTATAAAAGAATTAGATTACCTTTCTTGTACACCCATGGTTAGAAGTGAAGATGGTTCTTTATCAGCTTTAACAGACGAAGGAATATCTAAATCAAAATCATCTAGAATTTATCCGGAAGAATTATACACAGACAAAGGATTTTTTTGTTCTCCTATATTAAGCTCTTTAAAAAAAATGCAACAAAAAGACTTTCATGACAAAGTATTTGATACCTTTAAAAATACAGGAACAGCTTTAGCCGAAGGTTTTACTAGCACAAATGCTTCATCTACTATAATTAGTTACTACGAAAATAATGATAAATACGATGAACATTATGACGTTTTTCAATACACGGTATTGATATGGGTGTACAAAGAACCGAAGTTATTTAAAGGTGGAGATTTAATTTTTCCAAAATTAAACAAAACAATAGAGTGTAAGAATAATAGAATGATCTTATTTCCTAGTTTTTATTACCATGCAGTAACCCCTATTAAAATGGAGACTAATAAAGAAAATTGTGGTAGATATGCAATTACTCATTTTTTCTATAGAAAATTTTAATTGAAGTAAAAAATGTGTAATATATAGTGATTTTATATGCTACAAAAATTAGGATTTTTACCCGGGTTTAATAAACAAGTTACATCTACAGGTGCTGAGTCACAATGGATAGACGGAGAAAACGTGCGTTTTAGATACGGTACTCCTGAAAAAATAGGTGGTTGGCAACAACTAGGTTCAAGTAAATTAACAGGCGCAGCAAGAGGTTTACATCATTTTGTAAACAAAACATCTACAAGATTTGCAGCTATAGGAACTAATAGAATTTTATACGTTTATTCTGGAGGTGTGTTTTACGATATACACCCCTTAGTTAATCCATCAGGAACGGCAATTTCAAGTGCTTTTAGCACTACTAACGGTGACGATAAAGTTACTATAACAGCAAATACAAATGGGTTTCAAGTAGGGGATATAATTTTATTTGGAGACACAACTACTTTTAGTGCTATTACAAATTCTAACTTTGGTGCTTCTGATTTTTGTGATAAAAAATTTATGGTTACATCTATTATAGATGTTAACAACTTTACAATTACAATGCCTAGTAATGAAACAGGTAGTGGTGCAACTACTTCTGGAGGTATAACTTATTTTAGATATTATCACGTAGGGCCAGCAGAACAGATTGGAGCTTTTGGTTTTGGTATTTCTTTGTATGGAGGTACTTTAATTGGAGCTGCTGCAACAACTTTAAACGGAGCTATTACGGGTACGACCGGAGGTAATAATGGTTCTGCTACAGAAATTACATTAAATAGTATAACTGGTTTTCCAACTACAGGTACGAACCATGTATTAATAGGAACTGAAGAAATTTCTTACACAGGTATTACGGGAAATAAATTAACAGGTATAGGAAGAGCAGCCAGAGGAACTACAGCTGCTACTCATTCTAATGGAGCAACTGTTACTAATACATCTGGTTTTAGTGGATGGGGATCAGCTGCAACTAATACTGACCAAATAACTGACCCTGGTTTATGGTCCTTGGACAATTTAGGAAGTACACTTATTGCTTTAATACACAATAATGAATGTTTTGAATGGGATGGTGATGCAACTAATGCAACAAATAATAGGGCTACTGTTATATCCGGTGCACCTACGGCTTCTCGTGACATGTTAGTATCAACACCTGATCGTCACTTAGTATTTTTTGGAACAGAGACAACTATTGGAGATAAAACTACACAAGATGATATGTTTATACGTTTCTCTTCTCAAGAAAATATTAATGACTACACACCTACAGCTGAAAATACCGCTGGTACACAAAGACTGGCCGATGGATCACGGATTATGGGTGCTAAACTTGGTAGAAATGCAATTTATGTTTGGTCAGATACATCTTTATTTACTATGAGATTTGTTGGAACTCCATTTACATTTGCTTTTGAACAAGTTGGTACTAACTGTGGATTGATTGGTATGAATGCAGCGGTTGAAGTTGATGGTGCTGCATACTGGATGTCTGATAATGGTTTTTTTAGATACACTGGTAAACTAGAATCTATGGATTGTTTAGTTGAAGATTATGTTTATGATGATCTTAACACTACATCTAATCAATTAATTTATTGTGGTATTAATAATTTATTTGGTGAAGTTACTTGGTTTTACCCAACAGCTACATCTAATGTAGTTAATAGAGCAGTTACATATAGTTATCTAGATTCAACTGCTAAACGACCTATATGGTTTACAAATGCTAATTCTTTATATCCTAGAACAACTTGGGAAGATTCGTCTGTATTTGGGTTACCTCACGGAACTCAATACAATGCGGGTGTAGATACATCTTTTGATGTTACTGGTAATACAGATGGCACAACAATTTATTTTGAACATGAAACAGGAGTTAACCAACAATTAGCAGCAACAACTGCTACAGCTATTCCTGCTAATATTACATCAGGTGATTATGATATTACACAAAAAGTTGTAAGAGGAGCAGCTACAAATATGGCTGACCTTAGAGGTGATGGTGAAAACATTATGAGAGTTAGTAGAATTATACCAGACTTTATAGCTCAAGAAGGAAATGCAATTGTGCAATTAGATTTAAGAAATTATCCAAACGATACAGCAGCTAGTTCATCTTTAGGTCCTTTTACAGTAACATCTACAACAGACAAAGTAGACACACGAGCTAGAGGAAGAGCTATAGCTCTTACAATATCTAACACAGCAGTAGATACTAGTTGGAAGCTAGGGACTTTTAGGTTAGATATACACGCTGGAGGAAGACGATAATGTCAATTACAAGATTACAACAAGCTAGACAGATGTATGCAATGGGTAAAAGAGTTGGAAGAATTGCATTCGGGGGTGGTGGTAGTTATAGTTCTCAAGGTGGTTATCAAGGTGGTGGAGATGGTAAAGGTGGAAAAGCCGGAGGCGCTGGTACGGGAGTAGATGGACAAGGTGGAACTGGAGGAGGAAGTTCGGAAGACAACAATCCTTTTAATACAGGACCAGTACAGACCGTAACACCCATGGATGTTAAAGAACAATATAACTTAGGAGTTACAGCACCACCCGTAGGAACTCCACTATATAATCAACCAGATTTTACTAAAGTTGGACCCGGTTCAACAATGGATGATAACAGAATTAAAGCTCTTAATTTAGCAGGTTCAACTTATAAACCATTTAATATTCCTCCTTTTATTCCTGGTAGCACTTTAATAAACACAGCAGGAAATTTTTTAGGTAATTTAGGATATAAAAAAAACACACAATTTTTTGCAGACAACGTAGCAGGTAAATATGGTTATGGTTATGGTGAAGATGCATATAAAGATTATATGAAAGCTAGACAACTTGGAAATGTTAATGCTTACGGAAGACCACTTACTGAAGGTGAGTTAAGATTAAGAGATGGAGATAGTGGTGGAGGTATTATGGACGTAACTGTTAATGAGACTATTGATGAAACTACTGATGATACTACTAATGAAGATGGTTCACTAATTTTAAGATATTTACATGATAACCCTAACGAAGTAGTAAACTTACAAGCCATGGGTGTAAAAGATACGGATGAAATGTTGCAAGTAATGTTAGAACGAGCTAAAAATTTATATACAACATAATGGCAAAGATAGTACAAACATTAACAAGAGCAAGCTCGGAGTATGAAGAAGATGTAGCTCAGTCTTTGGTTAGAGATTTAGATGCAGTTCTTGAAAAATTAAACACAACGTTTCAAGAAGAGTTAAAACAGGAGATAGAAGCTAGAAGTTTCTTTTTAGATTAATGGCAGTAGTAAACCAATATAAATTTGCAGGTATAGACAACAGCACAACAGGTAGTGCACTTACACCATTGGGTTCTGGTGTTCCTGCGGTCAATGAAACTATTGTTATTAAATCAATACTTGTTACAGCAGCTGGCACACCTACGGTGACTGTTACAAATAACAGTATTACAGCTATTAAATCTGCAGCATTAACAGCCAATGTTACAACAGAATTATTAACTCAACCATTGATAATTGAAGGTGGTACAGCTTTTACAGTACAGTCAAGCACATCAGATTCGTTTGATGTAGCTGTTAGCTATCTAAATATTAAGAAAGAGGTAACAACATAATGAGTGATATACCAACATTAGTACCAGAAAAAATAATAACAAAAATTACAAACAAAAAAACAGGTGAAGTTTATGAGACCGAAGAGGCTCTAAAAGCTGCTAATATACCTGAAGAGGATGTACGAAGAGACGTAACAGTCATCATGCCTGCTCTTGATTTGTTCGCAAAAACAAAGTAAACTGACAAAACCATGGGAATAGAAGATATACAAATTTCAGAAGAGCTAGAGACTAACGCACCATCTATCAAATATAGAGGTGATGAAGGTCCTAAGTCTCCACAAGAAATAGAGCAAATGATGATGGCTCAACTAGAAGAAGAGTATCTAAAATACGTTGATGAAATGATAGAGATGGGAAGAGAACCTATGTCTATGCAACAATTTATGGAACAAGCAATGGCCGAAGGACAAATGTCAGGTGGCAATCCTTTACCACAAGATCCAACAAAACCAGTTAATCCTTTTCAACCAAAACCTACAGGACCAGTATTACCTGACAGACAAATGGCAGCGTATGGTGGTATTATGGGTATGGATGGTAGACGTCAATATGGTTTAGGAAGTTCACTTAAAAAGTTTGCACGAAAAATTATACCTAACGAAGTAGCAGAGATTGCAGTTAAGGCTGCACCATTCGTTGCACCGTTTAACCCGCTAGCTGCAGGTTTGATGTCTGGTATAGGTAGCTTTGATCAAACAGGTAGAATAGGTTCATCACTTAAATCAGGATTAATGAATTATGGTTTAGGAAATGTATCAAGGATGTTGGGCGGAGCAGGTTTTCAAGGAGGTTTGAAAGCTTCTGGCACAGGCACTGGCTTTGGAAGTTATTTTACATCACCAACAACAGGTAAACAATTATTTGGTCAAAAAATTCCTGGTTTAGATTCTAATAAAGAATTAGCAAATAAAATAGCAAACAGAGCAGCTGAAAATAAAGCACAAGCTACAGGTTTGTTTGCAGAAGGTGAGGTTGGAAAAAATTTAACAGGAAATATAGTAGATGAGTTTGCTAATGTTCAAACAGGAGGACAAGGTTTAGATAGTCTTACTACTAAAGTATCTCCATTAAAACAATTAGGAAACAAAATTATGGAATACGTTCCAACATCTTTAGGTGAAGTTAATCCATTTGGAGAAAATTTTGACATTAAAAAACTTATAGGTGCTGGAGGAATATTTGCTACTGCAACAGCATTACTAGGTAGTCCAGATGAAACTGTATCAACAATCATGAACCGTGGTGAAGGTATGGATGTAGAATCTATTAGAACAGAAGTAAAAGAAGCGTTTCAAGATGAAACAGGTGCAAAATTAAAAGCATTAAGAGTTAAATATCCTTATTTAGGTAGAGCTGACACTAAAGATTTTGCTATGGGTGGTAGAATAGGTAGAGCCGAAGGTGGAATCATGGACCTTGGTGGTATGGAAAAAGATTATAGAGCTGAAGGTGGGTTTGTACCCATTGGAAGAGAAGAAAAAGCCGACGATGTGCCTGCAAGATTAAGTGTAAATGAGTTTGTATTTACCGCAGATGCTGTTAGAAACGCAGGTGGTGGAGATATAGATAAAGGCGCAGAAGTTATGGAAAACATGATGAAACATTTAGAACAAGGTGGACAAGTATCTGATGAGTCACAAGGTATGGCTGGCGCACAACAGATGTTTGAAACATCGGAAAGATTAAGCGAGGTAATATAATGGCTGTACAACAAACACAAGCACTCCCACCACAATACGTAGAAGATCTACAACGAGATTTAGGAACACAGTTAACAGCGTTAACTGCTGCACCCTTAGCCACAGATAAATTTGCACCTCAAGTTGCTGGTCAAGACCAAGCACAAAAAGATGCATACACAATGGCTACAACACAAGGCCAGGGTATAGGTGCGTTTCAACCTTACATTACACAAGCAGGAGCATACTCAGGACCACAAGGTTACTCATCTTTTATGTCTCCATATCAACAAGACGTAATTGATGCAACACTAGCAGAATACGATACACAAGCGGCAGCTGGTCTAACAGGTATAGGTCAACAAGCAGCGATGTCTGGTAATTTAGGTGGTGGTCGTGAAGGTGTAATGAGAGCACAATATCAAAACAAGTCTGACATGAACAGAGCACTATTACAATCAGGATTATTACAACAAGGATTTACACAAGCTAATCAATTAGCTAATCAAGCTTTTGGTCAACAACAATCTTTAGCTTCACAAGTTCCAGGATTATATGGACAAGACATTGGTACTTTAGGGTCAGCGGGCGCG
>Ga0208134_1001237_pt1 | contig 15041 bp, 22 predicted proteins | sample VirMetDEL_Mar_31_FD_184515 | JGI IMG/M metagenome (GOLD analysis project Ga0208134, IMG submission 184515) | Aqueous microbial communities from the Delaware River and Bay under freshwater to marine salinity gradient to study organic matter... | ecosystem: Environmental > Aquatic > Marine >... | reverse complement strand
CATGATGTCTAGGTCGTGTAAGGTCTTAAATCTTAATGTGCGTTGATCTATGAAAGAATTTTTTTTTCAATTTAGTTAATTATTCGCTTGAATAAACTTTTTAATATCTTATAAACATGGGATAACAATTAACTTAAAAAGGAGAAATGTTATGAGTACAATTAAAAAAGCTAGACGACAAGTCAAAGCAAATAAAGTACAACAACAAGACCTAGTGAACTATCACTATTCAGTTGAACAAGTTAAGTCGCAAAAAAAAGCTAATGACTTAATCAAACCAACTCATGTTGAGTTGTTTGAAACAATTAAATCTAATCTTATCATCATTGATAAAGTTGAGGGTATTGAGGGGTTTGCTCAATTAATCAAAAGAACAATGAAACGATTTGATGTATCAAAGTTCAAAGAGAAATATCCAAAGTTATATGAGGAGTTTTTAGTTGAAATGGATACTAAAGAGATTAAGATTAAAGTTCAACAAAAGGAGTTAAATTAATATGTCTAACTTAGTTAAAATGGTTAATACAATCATAGAGAATAAAAAGAATAGTAATGAGGTTGAACAAGCGAGTACTAACTCGCTTGATAGTGGGTTGAATTATCAATTCATGTATAAACAATTAGAGAGTGCTGTTGAGGAGATTATTATACAGTACCCTAATGACCCTATCGTTAATGAGTTAAAGGCTAAGCTTGTTAATAATTTAAAACCTATCTTGGAATTAATACGCAACGATCAAAACTTTGATCAGTAAGCACCTTAGTTGCTACCCTTCGGGGTAGCAACTGCACCTTCACCTGCCATCTCGGACACCTGTCGCACCTCAATAGAGGTACCAAATCTAGAACCAAAATCAAACTTTAACACAAGATGTTGTAGCCACGCTAAGCTTTCGTGATTATAGCGAGGTTCGTGCTTTAAACTCTGATGAATAGATGTAGTGACTGTATTTTTATTATAGGTTATAGTAAAAGGGGACCCAATGCAAAAAGAATTACTAACGAATGAGCAGTTAAGATTAGCTGTAGAAAAAAAATGGATTGAGCACATAAAGTTGTGCCAGGATAATTTTATATATTTTGTGAAGGAAGTTTGGCCTGATTTTATATGTAGATTGGATCCTAATCCTAAAAAATGGGGGCACCATCAACATATAGCATCTGAGTTTACAAAAATTTCAGATACAAAAAAAGGGAGGCTCATTATCAATATGCCCCCTAGACATACTAAATCAGAATTTGCATCCTATTTGTTTCCTGCTTGGATGATAGGGAAGTATCCAAATCTAAAAATTATGCAGGTTTCCCACAACGCAGAATTATCATCTAGATTTGGTTCTAAAGTTAGGAACCTTATGGAACAGAAGGAGTATAAAAATATTTTCGGAGATGTTAAACTACGAGAAGATAGTAAGGCAAAAGGACGTTGGGAGACCAATCATGGTGGGGAATACTTTGCAGCGGGTGTTGGCGGTTCTATCACAGGACGAGGGGCGGACTTACTTATTATTGATGACCCACATACTGAACAAGACGCAATGTCTGAATCAGCTATGGAACGTGCATATGATTGGTATGTATCAGGACCAAGACAACGTCTTCAACCTGGAGGCTCAATTGTAGTTGTAATGACGAGATGGGCTGAAGATGATTTGACAGGAAGATTAATTAAGGCTCAAAAAGAACCTAAGGCTGACAAATGGAATGTAATTTCATTTCCTGCAATTTTAGATTCAGGTAAACCTGTATGGCCTGAGTATTGGGAACTAGAAGAATTAGAAAAAGTAAAAGCATCTTTACCAATCAGAAACTGGTCTGCACAATATATGCAGAACCCGACATCAGAAGAAGGTGCAATCTTAAAAAGAGAATGGTGGATACCTTGGGATAAACCAACAATGCCAAAACTACAACATGTCATTCAATCTTATGATACTGCATTCAGTGCAAAAGAAACTGCTGACTATTCAGCTATTACTACTTGGGGAGTCTTCTTTCCAAAAGAAGATGGTAAACCTGCAATGGTGTTATTAGATGCAATGAAAGGTAAGTTTGACTTTCCAGAACTAAAAGCAATTGCCATGGATCAATATAAATACTGGGAACCGGAGTCCGTGATCATTGAGGCTAAGGCTACAGGAGAACCACTGATGCAAGAGTTCAGACGGATGGGGATCCCTGTCATTCCGTTCGTACCATCACGGGGCAAGGACAAACACTCACGGGTCAACGCCACCGCCCCAGTATTCGAGAGTGGCCAAATATATTATCCAGAGGACGAGAAATATGCTGAAGAAGTTATTGAAGAATGTGCAGCTTTTCCGCACGGAGCTCATGATGACTATGTCGACAGTACCACACAAGCCGTGTTAAGATACCGACAAGGAAACTTCATCGAGTTATTAAATGACCATGAGGAAGAATTATATAACGTTCCAAAGGAGTACAAATATTATGGGTAAGAAACAAGATAAAACTAAATTACAAAGAGGACTTCAGTTTGATACAACTACAGGTCCTTTTGATTTTGATGAAGAAGAAAAAATTATGGTACCAAAGAAAAAGCCTGTAAAAGCATTTTTAGGATTAGCTGCGATGGGCTTAGCTGGAGCAATGGGTGCAAAAAAACTTATGAAAAAAAATAAAGTGGCTTCAGTGCTTTCACCTATTAGTAATTTACTAATGGAAGATGAGAAAAAAAGTAAAAACCAAAAAGAAACAGGTGATGTCAAAACAATGAGCACAGGTGGTGAAATATCTTTTGGTAAAGGATCAGATTACATCAAAGATTTAATTGACTAACAATGGCTGGACTAGCAGATTTACAAAAGACTGAGATCATTGAGGATGAACCTACATCTTCTGTTCCTTTAAATAAATCTGACACAGAACCTTACGACCCTTCAGCAGTTAGAGGTTTAGCTGGAATGGCTTTAGCTGGTGCCGGAGCCGTGGCTCTTAGAAACCCTATCGGTAGAGTCATTAATAAAATAGCTAATATCAAATTACCCAAGGCTCCCGTTACACGAACCAGTCCTAAAGATGAAGTTGAAGATATCCTAGAGATAGCTCCTACTAAAATGGATAGAGGTAAAGCAATGACTGTTGCTCAAAGCAAACCTCAAGATGAATTAAGACAAGTTGCAATTGCTAGATCGAACGAACTTAAAAAGATAGCTTATCAAGCACCATTATCTCGTGGGGGTAAGACTAATAGAATTGGTTCTTCACTTTGGGATTACATTGCACGACACCCGATTGCAGGGGCAAGAAAAGCAGAGGAATGGGTAAGAGATTTTAAATCAGGTGGTCCTGGATCTTTTAAAACAGGGAATCCTGATTTTAAAAACATATCACAAGCAGTTAAGAAGGAAGAACTGTGGGACTCAAACATTGCACAGTTTGATAAAAATGGAAACTTAATAGGTGGCTTTCTGAAGGTTGCTGCTGAGAAGAAGATACCATTAACTAAAATGGATTTATTATACATTGTAGAAAAAGCTCCTGTGAACAATCTAGTTATGAGAAAATATAAGTTTGATACTAAAATGGTTGATGAGGCTGAAGAGATTGGCAGAGATATGAACAACGCTTTAGACAACGTGAAAAATAAACTTTTATCACAACCAACTAATATAGGGTCACAGACCGAGAGTTTGATTGAAGATATTAATGCCCTTAGTGGAAGTATTAGAAAAACAAATGCTAACATGTACAATAAATTTAGAAGTGGGGATAATGAGTATATTAACATGGACGGCTCTCCATTTGGGAACGCCATAGGTAACTTTGAATCTATCATTAACAGAGCAAGACAATTAGGGATAGCTATTGATCCAACTGATGTAAGTAGAATAACTGAGATCGCTAAAGCGAAAGACATAGATATTTTTAGACGAATACAATTACAAGACACGCAGAAGATGACTCCTAAGTATGGAAACTATTCTGAATATAGAATTAAAGGTGGAGACGAGTATTTTGAGAATTTAGTTTATTACCCTAAACCTTTACCTATGGGACAAAAGATCGGCTCGGAATATAACAAACATTACTCAGGGGTTCCAAACCAAGTTTACCATGTAAGAGGAAATGTTAGATCAACTGCTAACAATCAAAAGATTATGATGATAGATGAGATTCAAGCTGACTATGCTCAAGCGTTAAGAAACAATAATCCTACAAGAGATAAGGTAGTAAATGCATTTGGATCCGAAGTAGAATTCTTTTCATCAAATAGAAAGTTAGAAAAAATTGTTAACGAGATGAAAGATATATCTAAAAAAGGAATTAAGGCTTCATCTGCAGATCAAAAAAGATTCTATGATTTGAATAGTGAATTTAGAGAACTAAGAAGTAATTCGTTAAACTTATCCAATATTACAAAGAACCAAGCTCAAGACGGTATTCCATTCTTACCTCTTTACGGAAAAGAGAACTGGGGTAGTCATGCTTTAAAAAACACAATTAAGGATGCAGCCGATAGAGGAGATGTTCAATGGGTTGGTATTAGTCCTGTAGAGCATTTACACCATGCTAAGAGAGAAAGATATTTAGGGGATATTGAATTCTACGGAAACAGATTTGGTAAAGCAGGATTTGATAACTATAAAGTTTTTTCAAAAGCACAAGATAAAACTGTTAAAACAGATCCAAAAAAGAAAGCAACTTTACCAGCAGAGATGGAGAGACTTGCTAAACAATATAACTCAGAAGTAAAAACAATACCTATGGCTAAATCAGATCCTAGTAAGCCTTTTAAGGTAGTTAAAGAACTTAATAATACTAGTAAGAATTTTAAGGTAAATAAAGACCAAGCTGGAACAGAACATATCGCTGCTTTTAAAACTGAAGCGGATGCCTTGTTCTATTCAGGAAGACACGGTGGCTCAGTAGAGAAAATTATGGATGGAGATCCAAGATTATATATGGATGTATTTGCTATTAAAATATCTCCAGATATGGTCACAAAACCATTTAAAGCCTATCAGTCGGGTGGTCTAGTCGTAAATATATTTGCGTGATATTATAAATCTGTTATAACTAATAGGAGATAATTATCATGGCAAGCAAAAAACTTAAAAAAGCTATCATGGCTGGTCTTGCGGGTTACGCAGGAGCGAAAATGTTGGGTCAAAAAAAACAAATGGCCGAATATTTAAAAACAGAAGGTGGTGACAAAGCAAAAGTAAACTACATCACTAAAAAACCAACACAGAAATTTAGTTTTTCAAAAGAAAAATTTAAAAAAGCTGTTAATACTATTAAAGACAAAGGTTTAGACTTAGGTCCAGGTGTGAATGCAACATCTAAAAAAGGTGGAACATTAGCTGGAGATTATGGTAGCGCGTTTGATTATTTAAATATGAGCAAAGGCGGTTCTACTAAAATGGTTAAAGCTAGAGGCGGAAAGATGGTTAATTTAAAACCAACTAAACTATACTAATGGCTGAAATAGAGAAACAAAATGAACTTCCTGAAGAAGTTGAGACAGAAGAAGTAGACGTAGAAGTTGAGGGTGAAGAAGAACTTCCTGAAGAGGAAACACCTGAAGAAGATTTTTATAGAAACCTAGCTGAAGACATGGACGACCGAGTTCTTGGTCGAATGTCTGCACAACTTATTCAAGATTACAAAAGAGATAAAGTTTCAAGATCGGATTGGGAACAGGCTTACACTCAAGGTTTAGATCTACTTGGCTTCAAGTATGTAAATAACACTAGACCGTTTCAAGGTGCAAGTGGTGTTACCCATCCGCTCTTATCAGAAGCTGTAACTCAATTCCAAGCACAAGCTTATAAAGAATTATTACCAAGTGATGGCCCTGTAAGAACAACAGTGATCGGTTCACAAACAAAAGAAGTTGAAGATCAAGCAACTAGAGTTAAAGATTTCATGAACTATATGTTGATGGAAGAAATGGAAGAGTACACACCAGACACAGATCAACTATTATTTTATTTACCGCTTGCAGGATCTGCATTTAAGAAAATTTACTACGATGAAATTAAACAAAGAGCAGTTGCTAAATTTGTACCTGCTGAAGATTTAGTTGTTCCATATTATGCAACCGATTTGAAAGATTGTGAAAGAATTACACATCTTGTTAAGATGTCTGAGAACGATGTTCTTAAACAGCAGAAAGCTGGATTCTACAGAGATGTTGAGCTTATTCCAAAACAAGCAGAGAAAAGTCCGATACAAGATAAACTAAACGAGCTTGAAGGAGTTAAACCTGCTGGAGAAAAAGAATATCAATATAACATTTTAGAAATGCATATTGATTTAAACTTAAATGAGTTTGAAGTAGAAAATGCAGAGAAAGAAGTTAAACTACCTTATGTCGTTTCAATCGATGAAGGTTCTGGAGAAATTTTATCTATTTATAGAAACTATAATCAAGACGATGACACTAGCACTAGAAAAGAATACTTTGTTCACTACAAGTTTTTACCTGGTTTAGGGTTCTATGGCTTTGGTTTAATTCATATGATTGGTGGATTATCTAGATCTGCTACTCAAGCATTAAGACAATTACTTGATGCAGGCACATTAGCGAACTTACCTGCTGGATTTAAGTCTAGAGGAATAAGAATTCGTGATGATGACCAACCTTTTCAACCTGGAGAGTTCAGAGATGTCGATGCACCTGGCGGAAATATCAAAGATCAGTTTCAAATTTTACCTTTTAAAGAGCCGAGTGGTACTTTATTCCAACTTTTAGGCTTTGTAGTACAAGCAGGACAGCGTTTTGCATCAATTGCAGACATGCAAATGGGTGAAGATGCACAAAATAGAGCTGTTGGAACTACAATCGCGTTGTTAGAACGTGGTTCGAGAGTCATGAGCGCTATTCACAAGCGATGTTACTACGCTATGAGACAAGAATTTAGACTTTTAGCAAATGTTTTTGCTGATTACCTACCTCCTGTGTATCCATACGCGGTTACAAACGCAGATAGGTTCGTAAAACTACAAGATTTTGACGAAAGAGTGGATGTAATTCCTGTTGCAGACCCAAATATCATGAGTATGGCGCAAAGAGTAACTCTTGCTAACGAAAATTTAAAGATTGCAGCATCAAATCCACAAATGCACAATTTAAGAGAAGCATACAGAAGAGTTTATGAAGCTTTAGGTACAAAAAATATTGATTCTTTGTTAAAACCAGAGATGCAACCACAACCTGAAGATCCTGCAACTGAAAATGCTAAAGCTTTACAGATGCAAATGTTAAAAGCGTTCCCTCAACAAGATCATGAGTCACATATTGCAGCTCACAGAGCTTTTATGGCTTCAAGGATGGTACAAATTAATCCAATGGTTTACGCTTTGTTACAAGGACACATATCTGACCACATAGCACTACAAGCACATGGTGAGATTGGTAACTTAGTACAAGAATCTCCAGAAATGCAACAACAAGCACAAGCAGATCCTGATGGATTTAAAATTTTATTTGATTCTATGGTTGCAAAACGAATTGCAGAAATAACTATGACGTTAGCTCAGGAAGAATCGGGTAATCAAAAACAAGATCCGTTAGTTGCACTTAAACAAAGAGAACTAGATTTAAGAGCTATGGATATGCAAAGAAAAGCTCAAGAGAATATGATGGATCAAGAAAGAAAAGCTGGGGAGTTTGAAGAACGTATAGATCTTGATAAAATGAAACTTGAATCTTCTGAAGATCAGGCAGAGGAAAGAATAAGAATAGCGGAAGAAAAAATTGACTTAAATAGGGAGAAGCAGAATGATCAAAAGAAAAATTAGAAAGTTTCAAGGAGGGGGTATGGACATGGGGAACGCCTCCAACCAAAAACAAAGTGCATCAATGGCTACTAGCACTAAATCTACAGGGACTACAAAAGCTTCCAACAACACTACAAGACACAACCCACATACGGATAGTGGTGTTTCAAACACAAGTAGTCAAAAAGTTAACTTTCCAAAAAACACACAATCAGTTTCAACAAATAATACAAATGTTAACAATGTAAGTACAGGTCAGAAAACAGCAGGTTCAGGTTTCACAATGCCACCATTTAGTCCTTTTGGTTTTGCAGTTAAAGGACTTGAAGCTGTAGAAAATGCAAGAAGAGCAAAAAGAGCTAAAGGTGAGTATTTTTTAACTAATAAAAAAATACTTCCTATAAACAGAGACTTTTACAAAGTAGAAGGAAGACCTCTTGATACAAAAATTGGTAGTAAAGATACACAGTACATGAAAGATGCGGGTATTATTGGTTTTAAACCACCTAAGAATTTAAAAGACAGTGGACCAAATATACAACTATGTCCAGATGGAACTTACCCTCCATGTAAAACACCTACAACACAAATACCAGCTTCAACAACACAGCCTAAAAAGTTTTTAGGTGGTTTTAAAGCTTATAATGACGGCGGTGAAGTTGTGATATCATCTAATGTAGATAAAGATTTATTATGATAAAAAATAAAAGATTAACAAAAACTACCCCACCTAAAAGTGGACCAAACTCTCAAGTACCACCTATTAAGTTAAATACAGGGGGAGACGCATGTTGTAGTGAATGTGTAGATGTGAGAGGAACAAAAAGTATTCAAGTAAAAGGATTTAATTTTAGAGGAGTAAGATAATGTGGAAGTGGATTAAGAGTTTGTTTACCCCAAAAAAACAACCCGTTGTAATTCAACAGGTAGTTAAAAAAGAAATAATAAAGGAGCCTTGTTGGAAGCATGAAAAGTTTAAAAAAGGCTGTCCAACTTGTAAAAGTTTAAATGCCAAGTAGCACTGCAAAAAAAGTTTTAGGTAACAATCCATCAAAACAAAAAAGATTTGATGAATTAATGAAAACAGAATTTGATCCAAGTATGTCTCTAGAATCTAATACTAGTAATATTTTAAGAATACTTAGAGAAGAAGATATGGGGCCTAAATCAATACCAGGTAAATCCTTAGGTGGTGAAGTAGAAATAAAAAAAGGTAGCGATTACATAAAAGATCTGCTATAAGTTTACATGTTTGAACAACTCTCTAAAAAAGAGCAGTTAATATATTTATCAGGATTATTTGAAGGTGAAGGTTGGTTCGGTCTAAATAAAAGACCTAACGGTTGGACGCCTAGCGCATCTTTAGAAGTACAGATGAGTGATGAAAGTGTTGTTCGATTATTTCAGAAATATTTAGGTACAACTAAAAATGTTGCTAAGAGAAAGAAAAAATATAAAGACCACCATAAAGATATATGGAGATTTGGTATTAAAGGTTACCGTGCTTTACAGTTTATGGAAGAGATGCTACCCTATTTGTGTATAAGGAGAAAAGAACAATATTATGCCGTGGTTAAAGCTATTGGGAATGGGCCTAAAAACTGGAGCCCACCTGTATCAGAACAGACAGAAAACCAAACAAGCGATGTCAGATGCACAATTAATGCATGCTGAAAAGATGGCGCGAGGTGAGGAAGCTTACCAGGGAAAATTGTTAGAAAGTCGACAATCGGACTGGAAAGACGAGGCGGTCCTTGTAATATTAAGTTTACCCGTGGCAATTTTGAGTTGGGCGGTCATATCAGATGATCCAACCGCTATGGATAAAGTAAAATTGTTTTTCGAAATGTTCTCACAGCTTCCGTCCTGGTTCACAAATTTATGGATACTTGTCGTAGCGAGTATTTATGGAATAAAGGGATCACAAATCTTTACAAATAGAAAAAAATAGATATAACTACTCTATGATTAGAGGAGACAGTTCGGAATATGAACTACTTGAAAAATGGAGTAAAGGATTTGATTGCCAAGGTTATAAATCATGTGAGATCGGAGTTCGTGAGGGACTTGGGTCTAAGATTATTATGGATAACATCATCAATAATTTTATTCATGTGGGTGTTGATCCTTACGGTAATTTAAATTACCAACATTACGATAACACAGGCTCATACACTTGTGATTACACAGATGAAATGAGAGATACAATGCTAGAAGATTTTAAACCTTATAGAAACGCAGGTAAATTTTCTTTGAGCATAGAAACTGATGTTGAATTTATGAATACGTCAAAACACAAAGATTCTAAATTTGCTTTTATTCATTTAGATGGTCCTCATATGACAAAAGATGTCATTACTGAATCTGTTTGGTTTGCAAATAGATCTGCACCTATCACAAGAATTATTTACGACGATTATCCAAAATACGACATGCCTTTGATTGAAAAAATAATGGAAAAATATGGATTTAAGGTATTAGAAAAAGGCAAAAACAAAATTTGTTTAGAGAAAAATGAATCTTGATCTAGATACATTAGCTGCAATAAAACATTATATCAATAAACAGATTAAACAGATAAAAGACGATATAGTGTACGGTATAGACACAATCGACAACCTCAAGTATTCTAAAGGGAAACTCAGCGCTTTAGAAACGCTGCTACAGGATCTTAAAGACCTGCAGAGAAACGAGGAGAATGTCGATGACGATAATAACACCTGATTCCACTATTGTTGGAGTCAAAAAAAATGGTGAGGTACCACCAGAATCAAAAGAAAATGCCATACCCACTGATCCAGAGGGTATTAAAAAATATCTAGACGTTATACCAAAACCAGTTGGATACAGACTTTTAGTTAGACCTTATGCAGGTCCTAAAAAAACTAAAGGTGGAATCATTTTAACCGATACAGTGAATGACACTATTCAAATGACAACCGTAGTTGGTCTTGTCGTTGAGATGGGTGATCTTTGTTATCAGGATAAAGAAAAATTTCCAAAAGGTCCTTGGTGTAAGAAGGGTCAATTTGTAATCTACGGTAGATATGCCGGTTCTAGATTCAAAACTAAATATGGTGAACACCGTATTTTAAACGATGATGAAATCATCGCAACAATAAGTAAACCAGAAGATATTCTGCACTTATATTAAACGTTAAGGAGAAAACATCATGGCTGATGCACAGGAGCGAGCTAACACACAACCTGAAGTTGAAATTGATCTTGATGACGTAAAAGAAACAAACGTCCAGGTCGAAGAAACTAAGCAGGAAGAATCAAAAGAACCGAATTTAAATTCTGGTGAAGTTGATTTAGGTTATACTGAACACGATAAGGAACAACCCAAAGAAGATGTTGCGGTTGAAGAAGTTCAAGAAGAACCTACACAAGAAACAAAACAACAATCAGAACCTGACGATTTATCTGAAGTTTCTGAATCTGTTAAAAAAAGAATAGATAAACTTACTAGAAAATTTAGAGAAGCTGAAAGAAGAGAACAAGCAGCTTTAGATTTTGCTAAGGGTTTACAAAAAAAGTATGACGATACTCAAACAAAATATGATTCTACAGATGAAAAATATCTAAAAGAATTTGATGCGAGAGTTGATGCTCAAAGAGAACAAGTTAAAAAGAAGTTAAAAGACGCTATTGAGTCGAATGATGCAGAAGCAATCATGCAGGCTAATGACGAGTTAACTCAATTAACTGTTGAGAAAGAAAAAGCTAGAATTAAAATGGCCGATAGAGAGGCTAGATTAAAACAGCTTGAAGAGCAGAAAAACGCACCAAAAGAAGATCCAATAGCTGAGCGGACAACTGAACAATCTGAGCCTAGTAAAAGGGCAAAAGATTGGGCATCAAAAAATGCTTGGTTTGGTAACGATAAAATCATGACAAATGCAGCAATGACTGTGCACGAAGATCTAGTGGGCATGGGTGTTGATGTTGAAAGTGATGAGTACTATAATGAGATAGACAAACGAATGAAGGATAATTTCCCTCATCGTTTTGCTAGTCAAGAGCAACGAAGACCCGTCCAAAAAGTTGCTTCTGCTGGAAGATCTCAGCAGGGACGTAGATCTGTGAGACTCACCAAATCACAGGTGGCGATTGCCAAAAAATTAGGGGTGCCACTAGAAGAATACGCTAAATTCGTGAAGGAGGTATAGAATGAGCGACAATGTAAAAAGAACTTCACGCGCGTCTGAAGAAAAAAAAGAAACAAGGTTAAAACCTTGGACGCCACCATCATCTCTGGATGCACCACCTGCGCCAGACGGTTATGTTCATAGATGGATCAGAACCGAAAGTATGGGTTTCCAAGATACGGCTAACGTATCTAAGAAAATGAGAGAAGGTTGGGAATTTGTGAGAGCCGAAGAGATTAAAAATCAATTAGGTGATCATGGTTATCCAGTCATAGCTCAAGGAAACTACGCAGGGTTGATCGGGGTTGCTGGCCTTGTGTTGGGAAGGATACCTGAAGAGATTGCAAAAAGCCGTGCTGAGTATTTCAAAAGAATTACTCAAGATAGAGTTAACGCGGTGGACAACGATGTCATGAAGGAACAACGACCTGAGATGCCTATTAATATTAGTAGACAATCTCGCGTAACTTTTGGTGGAGGAAACAAAAATTAATTTTTTGGTAATCACCACTACAAGTAAATGTAAAACAATAAAAGGAGAAAACAACTATGGCTAATGTAGCTGAAAAATACGGTCTAAGACCGGTAAGAAAGTTAGATGGCTCTCCATTTATTAACGCGCAAAACAGATACAGAATTGCTGCGAACTACGGTACTCCGATTTATCAAGGTGACTTGGTAAAACCTGTAACAGGTGGCGGTATCGAAAGAGCAGTAGCAAATACTTCTGATCTTGTAGTGGGCGTTTTTAACGGAGTGTTCTACACAGACCCTACAACTCAAAAGCCTACTTGGAAAAACTATTATCCAGGAACTGTTAACGCTAGTGACATCGTCGCTACTGTTATCGATGACCCGCATGTAGTTTATTCAGTAGATTCTGATGGAGCGTTTGCTGTGGCAGACATCTTTAAAAACTTTGCAATAACAACTGCAACAGGTAACACTTTAACTGGAATTTCTGAAGTTCAAATGGACTACAGTGTTTCTGGTTTAACAACAAGTGGAACTGTTCTTCAAGCAATTGACGTTTCGCAAGATACGCAAAACGACACTGCTGGAAGCGTGAACGTGGATGTATTGGTTAGAATTAATAACCATTTCTACGATCAAGGCACAGGCTTATAATAATAGGAGATTATAAATTATGGCTATATCAAGATCACAACTAGTTAAAGAACTAGAGCCAGGTTTGAATGCACTATTTGGCCTGGAATACAACAGATACGACAATGAACATGCAGAGATCTTTGCTTCAGAATCTTCAGACAGAGCGTTTGAAGAAGAAGTAATGTTATCTGGCTTCGGCACTGCTGCTACTAAAGCAGAAGGTGCTATGGTCACTATGGACCAAGCTACTGAAGCGTATACATCAAGATACACTCACAATACTGTGGCGCTAGGATTTGCGATCACAGAAGAGGCTATCGAAGATAACTTATACGACAGATTAGCAGGCAGATACACAAGAGCTCTTGCAAGATCAATGGCGCAATCTAAACAAATCACAGCTGCTAACATTTTGAACAACGGTTTTGACACTAGTGGTTCATACAATGGTGGTGACGGTAAAGCACTTATGACTACTGATCACCCTTTAGCAAACGGTGGAACTTTCAGAAATGAACTTTCTACTGCTTCTGATTTGTCAGAAACTTCGTTAGAACAAGCGTTGATTGACATCGCGGCGTTCGTAGACGAAAGAGGATTAAAGATCGCTCTACAAGGTAGAAAAATGATAATTCCAAAAGAATTACAATTTACTGCTGAGAGAATCATGAAATCACCTTTATCTACAACTCCAGGTGGATCAAATGCGTTTGCGAAAAACGACATCAATGCAATGATGAACATGGGTATGGTTCCAGAAGGTTACAGAGTTAACCATTTCTTAACTGATACTGATGCATTCTTCATTATGACTGATGCGCCAAACGGTTTGAAAAACTTCGTAAGATCGCCAATTAAAACAGCGATTGAAGGAGATTTCGACACTGGTAACGTTAGATTCAAAGCTAGAGAAAGATACAGCTTCGGTTGGTCTGACCCTAGAGGAATCTTCGGTTCTCCAGGAGCGTAATAAAAATATATCTTAGGGGCGTATCTTTACGCCCCTAGGGGTTAAGGGTATAATTACACAAGGAGAATTTATTTTATGTTTCAAGGTGATGTTAAATCGAGATTTTTTGAAGATACTAATGCATCAAGCAATACCTATGTTGCTGTTGCAGCTAGGCCAACATCTACTTTCACTTTAGCCAATACAAGTTTTGGAACTGCGACAGGTAGAAAAATTACAGCAACTACTCTTGGAGATGAATCTCCTATTACTGTAACGTTAGTAGGAACTGACACAAATGATGAATCAATTACAGAAATCATTACACTTCCAGGTTCAGCTTCAACTACTTCAGGTACAACAAATTTTTTTAAAACAATTACTTCAGCAACAGTAAGCGCACAACCAACTGCAAACGTATCATTAGGTATGACATCAGAGGTGTCAGGAACAATTTTTGCAGGAAGAACTAGAGTAAGACAAATGCAAGTAAGTTCTGGAGGAACTGCAGGTAACGTAGAAGTGAGAGACGGCTCTGCTACAGGAACTGCAGGTATAACTATTAGAACTACTTCAGTGGCTGAAGACAACACTACTATTAACATTCCACAAGACGGAGTAGTATTTGCTGACGGTGCTTATGTGACTTTTAATGAAACAGAGTGTCATGCAGTAACAGCTTATTACGATGGGTAATCTATGGATTACTATGCTGACTTAGGTATAGAGATCGATGGCTTCGCTAAAGGCGGTATGCCAGCGAAAAATAAAAAGAACTTTAGGTCTACAAAATCTGGAGCAGGTATGACTGCAGCAGGTGTTCGTGCGTACAGAAGAATGAACCCTGGATCTAAGCTAAAAACAGCAGTTACAGGTAAAGTTAAAAAAGGAAGTAAGGCTGCAAAAAGACGTAAGTCATATTGCGCAAGATCAGCAGGTCAAATGAAAATGCATAATGTCAATTGTAGTAAAACTCCAGATAAAAGAATATGTGCTGCAAGGAGAAGGTGGAAATGCTAAATGGCTTATTTGAATGCAGACATACCACCAATATACTGTAAAATTAGGAAGGAGTATTT
>Ga0208134_1001234_pt1 | contig 15058 bp, 28 predicted proteins | sample VirMetDEL_Mar_31_FD_184515 | JGI IMG/M metagenome (GOLD analysis project Ga0208134, IMG submission 184515) | Aqueous microbial communities from the Delaware River and Bay under freshwater to marine salinity gradient to study organic matter... | ecosystem: Environmental > Aquatic > Marine >... | reverse complement strand
CCAGATCAGCAACAACGTCAGTGATCTCAACTACGTTGCCGAATTGGCTTAGAGTGACTGTTACGTCCTCGTATGAAAGCGCCTGTGAAGTAGGCGTTGTACCTTCGGTTAAAGGCGTTGTTGCCACAGCAAGAGGAACAGGGCGACGGAACTTAATGACGTTCGCTTTGTTCTTTGGCATAGGCTTGGTCATGCCGAACTTCGACAGACATAGGATAGGCTCAGCGTGAGCCAGCATTTCTTTTGCCGCATAGGCAGTAGTGCGTTGCGACAGACCTGCGTAAGTAGTAATAGCCATTGGAAATTCTCCTTCCGAGTTATGATTGGCATCTTGATAAAAGTAAATTACCGATCACCTGCTCAGAGTGAGGAACCTGTTGGCTTTGCGGCGTTAGCGGCAATGCCTCGAGTACGTCAATCTTTGTTTGGTGTCGTTAGTGGCAGCTCTGCCCTGCTAGCGAGTAGCGAAGAAATCAAATGCGGCCTCGAAGTCATCTTCGGGCGGCAAATTACTCTTCGATCTTCCTCCGCGTGAGGGAACGGTCTGCCCTTGCCGAAGCTGCTTCTCTCGTCGCTGCTTCAGCTCTGAAGTCGCCTGTTGACCAGGTGAGACATCATTCTTGTAAGCTCGCAGAAGATAGGCTGCATCGCCTGCCTGCTCGCTCTGAATCATTTCTTGAATCGGTCCTGGCTGAGTTGCAACCCAGCTTTTGAACTCTTCCGATCCAGCTACTTCTCGATAATCTGGATGCTCGTTCTCAAGCATTCCAAACTGTTGATCGATGAAGGATTGGCGCGCCTGTTCTTGTATGGGCTGCAGTTCGCCCCGCACCCTGTCTAGCTCAGCCCTGTGTTCGTTGGCCTGCTTCTCAAACAGAGACTTCACCCCTTCTGCAATATCAGGGTAATCCTCAGCAACCAGCTTCCAGCTATTGTCTCCAGCCGAAGGTGACGCAGTAGAGCTTTGTTGCAGCTTATCAATCGTTTGCTGCTGCTCTTTGAGTTGTCTCTGGTAAGCGTTCTGCCTACCTAGATCTGAGTTGTACCTGTGCTGCCATTGCTGAAGTTCGCCTTGTGCGGCACTCAGCTGCTCTTCGATTGATAGTGCTGGCTCCTCAGTCTCCTTAGACTCTTCCTCTAGTAAGAGGGCTTGCCCTTCTTCTTCTTGCCCATCGTCATCTGCCTCATCAGTTAAAGTTTCAATAGTGTCTTCGGATGAAGTGCTTTCACCCTCCGCAAGCTCATCGAAAGCGTCGTTAAAGGATTGCTCTTCATTTTCTTCAGACATAAAAACCCCAAGCGGCTCTTAACGAGCGGCCAATTAGTAATTCAAGGAATGGTGTTATGCAGGTTCGCTTTGGCGTCCCAGTGTTTCGAGTTTCTCTAAGAGGGCCAACGCCCCGCGCTGTCTCTCAGAATCGCGATCCGCTATTAGGTAATCAATCGCGTCATCTTTCTCTTGCTCAATAAACTTTTCTACGGCCTTCCAGGTCAGTGAATGCGCATCAATACTCATTAGAATGTGTCAAAGCTGTTGGCGATGTTCTGAGCCTTCAGCTGAGCCTCTGTGAGCTTCACGTTCGTTTGGGCTGCTGCCTTATCCCTTTCAGTCTTATTGCGCTCCTGGGCAGTTGCGTAGCCTGTCTGGCGCGTTCTCTCACTGATCTGGTACTTACTTGTAAGATGCGACATATCCATTCGCTCTTTCTGCGCCATCTTGTCGCGTTCTAGCTGGTGGTCGAGCGCCATCTCTTGGCCTGACTGCTGTAGGACGGCTGCCTTATACTGCGCATCCAGCTGTATCTTCTGCTGCTCTATCTGCAATCTAGCCTGGGCTAACTCAGCCTCTAGCTGTAGCTTCTGCATGGCAGGGTCAGGCATACCCTGGGCCGCTGCTTCTTGGGCCATGGCTTCTCTTTCGGCAATCTCAGTTTCACTGATAGTGATCTGGTCGTAAGGAAGCTCAAGGGACTTGGCAATTTCTCTGTCCAACTCAGCCCAGTCTCTTCTTTTAAAGTATTCAGGGTTTTGCATAGAGATGTTTGAGTAGATCATGAGGTTCTCTTGCTGCTTCTCACGAACCAGTAGAGCGCCAGAGCCACGAGCCTCAACGCTAAAATCACCCTTCACTTCCGCTCGCTCACTGAATTGCATATTCCAGTCATAGAAGCGCGTGATTAGAGGGCGGGTTATATCGTCGTCCCAGTTCTTAACCGCTTTGCGTAGAACAATGTTTGAGCTGTTCATCAGCATTGCCATGCCAGAGCTTGTCTTGGTCATGTTGGGCGACATCTCGCCCTGGGCTATCAAGGGCAAGTTAGTCTCTTCGTCGGCAAGCTGGCGAGCCATGCTGAAGATATTGCCCAGTTCTGTTTGATGGCTGGGTGTCGAGAAAGAGGCAAACGCCTCTGCGACAGATCGCGTCTTATCGACCAGGTTCCAAACCTTCTTAGGGGCCATCTCCCAGCTGCCGTCAGCAGGCGATACGATCTCTTTGTTGACCACTATCTGGTCAGCGACCGATAACCCTGCGTTGTCCATCATCATTCGCCAGGAGGCGTTAATGACCTTCTGAGGGTTCCTCATTAAGCAAGGGACGCCAAAGCCAAAGATCGATGACTCATCCTTCTCCCAGTTAAACGCCGAGAAGGGGCGCTCATCTGAGTCCATAGGATTTAGCGCAACCTTCAGAACATGGTTGCCCGAGAAGAACACAGTCGCCTCGATCTCATCGTCAAGCTCATCAGTTTCAATGGAGCCGTATTCGTCCTCTTCGGTTAACGCCATTGCGTCAATTAGCTCAGACTTCGAGATCGGGCCGTGGTATTCCCATATCTCATACCTGTTGCCTTCGCCTACCGTGTTGATGCCAGTAATGCTTCTGATATCGTCGGTAAAGTCTCTGGCAATGTGAGACGATTTGACGCCACTCCTGACCACTTCCTTGAGCTGCGACACCAAGATGCCAGGGAGTTTTGCCATGTCGCGAAGCTGCTTCTTAGAGAGCCTGCGTCTTTCAAAAACAAACTCGGCCTCAGCAACTGATTTGGCAGACATATCAGGGAAAAAGTCCCAGGGATCTACCCGCTCGACTGTAGGCGCTAGAGATTCAACGATCTGAAGAACGCTCATGCCATCAGGCATCATGTCCCATCGCTTCTTTGTCCGACCTATGATTATCGGACCTTTAATGATCGCTGTGCCTAATTGACAAGCATCATGGATCACATCTCTAGCCTTAATATGGTATCGAGACTCAACAAGCTGGTCATCGATGACGTCTTGCATCATCTGCGAAGCCTGCTCTGCCTGCGACTGAATTTGGCGAGCCATCTCAATGGGGCCAACTTCTTCAGTCGTTTGAGGATCTTTCTCTGCTATAGCGTTAAGCTCAGGAACAGGTGTCGGGTATATACCGAAGTTCCTGTCATCTGTTGGGAATAGCATATCCTGCAGGCGCGCTTCCGCAGCATTGGTCTTGTTGCGCGTAATATTAACGAACACTTTCGAGCCTTTAGAGCGTGACAGCTCCGCAGCCTCGTCAGCCGCATACTCGCCGTGATACTGGCGAAGATCATCAAGCCACCGTTGTTCTATCTGGCTGCGCTTGCCAACCTGCTCAGTCGCCAGCCTGTTTAATCGAGACGCAAAAACGTGCAGGCGCTCCGCTATTTCTAGCTCGAACTCCTCGTCCATGCCTTCGATGTTAGTGCTATCAACTGCTTGCATAGTTTTACCCTTAATATCCAGCGACCTTATCCACCACTGACGACCTTTCTATTACTTCATCACGAACCACGCGCAAAGGTTCTGCGAAAGTAAGCGCGAGTGCGTCAGCACAATCCGTGGATCTCATCCCTCTTTTCTTCATGTCGTCTTTACTCTCAAGCTTTCTTCTGGCCTGGGAGTCGTATTTGTAAAATGGCGCGCATAGATCACTGTGCAGATCATCTCTGTCAGGGATCATTACGGGCATATCACCGTCGAGCCAATCGCGCAGGTTCCACCACATCTCGGCTCGCCTGTTAATGAATCGCTCAGGATCTAATGACGAGCCACCGAAGTTAATCGGCACAACCACATCACCGTGTCCTAGCTCAAGCAAGCGATCGACAACACCAGCACCCAAACCACCAACATCAATAGCAACCTGCGCTGGTCGTTCGTTTTTAATGATGGCGTTGACCAGTCCGGCCACCTCCATTGTCGAAGTTTTGTCATATGTCACCAGGTCGTAGGCTGATCGACCCCTACGTTTAATGATGGCCGTTCTGTCGTCGCCAAAGCGCGCAGGGTCTACGCCAACAATTAATGGGCCGTGAGCCAGTACCTTCGCTTGTCGTGCCTGCATCACCGTCTCTGGCCGAATCAGGCTATCCCCGCCGGAAACCTGGAAGGCTTCTTGCGCAGTCATTGGGTACTCTTGCCTGAATGCAAACAAACCATCGCCGCCATCAGCGGATAACTCGGCAATCTTTGAACGCCTAAATGCAAGCTGCTCATTATCTAAGCCAAACAGCTCTACGATCTTTTCCTCTTCAGGTGAGCGCGTAACACCAAGGCCACTCTTGCGGTACTCAGGCTGCCAGAACCAAGGAACAAAGATCGCCTGGAAAGGGCCTTCTCCGGCCTCCGCTCTCTGCCATTGCTGATAGAAGTAATTGCCTATTCCGTTAGCCGTAGACTCTAGAATGATCTCTGTATCATCCTCATCTGGAACCGCTTGTAGGATTCCCTTTGCGTGCTCTGCCGCATTCGGCCAGTAAGCCACCTCAGACCCGTGAAAGTATTGGATCGTCGTGCCTCGGCCTACAGACTTGTTGCCTGCCGTGCCAACCTTGTAACCGCTATCTAGCTTGCTAAAGATCAGCTCTTTGGCGTTACTAGCCCCGGTCATGGGCTTCACGAAGTCAGGCGCTAGTTCGTGGTATCTCTCAACCATCTCAAACAGTGCAGACGTCGAGTCAGCCTCGTGGGTAAGGATGAAAGCTCTCACGCCACTGCGATGGGTTGTCTTCCAGTAGAGCCTGCCTTCAGCGTAAGTCGATACGCCCTGTTGCCGCCCCTTGAGGACAATGACCCTAACCTTCCCAGTCTCGGCCTTCTGCCGCTCTATGCAGGCGTGAATGAACTGCTGAGCCTTGTTAAGCGCAAAGGCTTGCGTCTCTCCTGACTTCGAGCGAACCCTTAAGCAGTTACGCGCATAAAAAGGGAAATCATCTCGCAGTCTTAACCGTGTTATTTCAAGCTCGTGAGCCATTCTTCTTGGGATATCCCTGTGACAGCGGCTCTCACCTCAGTTGATGCCAGTCGGGCATGAACATAAGGCGCAGCGGCTTTAGCGGCTTCCACTCTCAAGCGGATGTCTTCTGATTCGTTCTGATATATCGAGGCAAGATAGTCGAGAGGGCTTAGCTTCCCCTCATCCGTTAGCCTTGCGACCTGGGCCTTCGAGGCTTTGCTGTAGCTACCCTTGGGCCTCCCCCGCTTCTTAGGGGCTTCGTCTTCTGTCATCGTGCCTGCCTTTCCAGCTGCGCTCTTTGCAGCAAGCCCATGCCTTGAGGCGCAGAACCAGTCCCCATATTGTCTCTAGCTTGTGCAACAAGATCTGCTTGCTGAGTGCTTGACCCAGCCATTGCTCGCTCTTGTGCAGCTCCAGCCACAGTAGGCTGAACATTGGGCAGACGGGTCATGCCACGATTAGGATTGACCGCCACGCCTGCTGGTGGTGATGAAGGCTGATTGGTTGGCGTAAGGTTCTGTCGGGCCTGATTAACCAGGTAGTTGTTTCCCGTATTCACTTTACCCGTTGGGGCAACTGGCAGGTTGCTTTTTCCTGTTGGAGCAACTGGTATGTTGCCTTGGCTCGCGCTTGGCATCATTGGTCTGTAATCGGCCATGCTAATTTGCTCCTACGAGCTGTCGCTCAATAAGCTTGTCGAGCTTCGTGCTTATGATCTGCAAGTCAGTTCTAACCTCATCGCGCATTAACTGCCGCTCCTGGCGCTCTTGTGAGAGGTGCTCTCGATACTCGGTGTTTAGTGTGGTGAGATCTGCGCGGAAGTGCTCCACCGCCACCTCATTCAACGTCACGCCTTTGCTGACATCAGTAAAAGCCAACAGGCCAGCGATAAGCATTCCCGTGGCGATGCTGACATCACCCCAGCTAATTGTTGGCTCTATGTTCATCTTCATTCTCATGTCTTCTTGTTCGTCTTAGCGAAGCGTTCCATCGCCGGGCCTACAATCTTGTCCATGTGAGGTGCGGCAAAGTAAAAGCTAAGGATTAGCATGATTGCGCCAGTCATTCCGTCGCTATGCTCTTGCGTCAGTATCGACGCCTCCTTAAGCCTTTCCCCCGTCTCAGGGTCTACAAAGATCGCAGCAACAACCAAGCCCCAGGCGGCGATGTATTGGAGTAGCCACACAAAAGTGATAGACACTGCAATAAGCCTCCGGGCTAGCTTCTGGCCTGTGGTGTTAGCCATCCACTCAACGACCATCCCTCTAGCCTTCTGGCGTTCCTGTGCTGCGTCCTGGGCTTTTTCTTCGTCGGTATAGACCAACGCATCAAGCCCACGATTAATGCCGCTCACAGCGCCCTCTAGCGCCTTTTCAGACCCAAAGATCTTACCCATGAGACTAAGCATCAGTGCTGTCGCCTTTCATTAGTTTGATTAATCCATCAACATCGAACAGCGGGTAATTAGCCTGGCAGGTAGCGCAGGTCAGCAGGTTGTTAGATTCGTTGTTCACATCCATCTTCCATGCGAACAAACCGCCCCCGCACTCTACACACCAGACATTAACTGCCTCGAGTTCGATCGACGGCTCATCTTCAGCGAGGGTCTTTTTGTAGCCGTCTATGCTAGTTAGCTTGGGCATTCCGCGCTCTCCGAATGTCACAGCGATACCGCTCGACTTCCCCGAATTGCTTGTCGTGGACAATACAGAACATATCTCTGCCGCTGCGGTAGCCGGAGTTCGTATGCCAGGCGTCACGACTTGCGAGGGTTCTGAAGCTTTCGACGACAGATCCCCTTAGCTCCTGCTTTGTTGTGTGGTGTATATGGCCTGTGAACCAATACCGATGGTCAGTAGCAGCCCACAGGTCAGGCTTATCCGTTGCCATAATCTCTGACAGCGTGTTGAGCTTTACCGTGTCACCGTGCGTGAAGCCTATGGCTACTCGACCATGCTGGACGTAATTGAATTTGTTGGCAGTAGGCAGGATCTCGACCCTTGGCTCATCTCGATAGTAAGCCCCAAGGAATGCGCTAAGCATCACCGACGAATGGTCATCGTGATTGCCTATGCAGTTCACCACCGTCACTTGCGGGTGCTTGGTTAGTGCCAGGTTAATCAGGTCAACCATCAGTGTGCAGCCAGCCTGCAAGACTTCCTGCCAGACCCCGGCTACATCGACGAAGGTTCCCCTGGTCGTTGTGTTCTTTTGGTTGTCGGCGTGAAAGAAGTCACCCAGATTAGCGATCAGCGCCCGATTGCTTTTAGGTGCCACCCGCACCAGCTTGGAAGTCGCTGCGAGCAGATCTTCCCTTGCGATCTTGAGATCGAAGCTTTCACCGGATTGGGCAGCATAAGCATAAGCGCCGATATGGGGGTCACCCATCACATAGCACGAGAGCAAGTCTTCGTTATCAGTCGTTGGCGCTTTGCGGGGTCTGTATACCCCTTTGTAATCAGCCATAGAGTCGAAGATGGCTGATTGAATGAGCTGGAGCTTTTCGTTCTCATTTACCTGGGTCTTAACCCACTGAGCCGAGATGTCTCCATCTTTGTTGTAAAGGGTTGACGTACCCTTCACGCTGAAAGGTTGAGGAACCTCACGCGTCAGGCCGTGATCCGGCGACACGCCTTGCAGCGCAGCCCTATTGCGCATACGCGCCATTGTAATCTCGGCAGTGCGATGCGCGATGCCAAGATAAGGCCCGACATCCTGCATCAGATTGCAAGCCAAGGCAGCGTCTAATACTCGGTTCTGCGCGGGTGTCTGCGCGAAAGGCCGCAAGTACTCATATCTATGCATCAGCCTTGTGCCAGTCTTCCGGCTACTTCAGCTGCGCGAGCAGGCGTCTGCTTAGCCCACAGGCTATCAAGAGCATCCTCAGCTGCCGCTAGCCAGTTCTCTGCCTTGAGGCTAGATATCATATTCTTGAACTCAGAGACGCCCTCTACGCCGAGCTGGTAGCACATCTCGACGATGCACTCCTGCCTCGCCTGGTTGAGATCTGTGAACCAGCGGTGCTTAGACATCTGCGCATAGATCACATTGACGTAATCAGTTAGCAGAGCTTCGGCTATAGGTTCAGGGATCCCGTGGCCCCCGTTCTCAATCATCGTGCCATACCCGATTGTCAGCCTGCCCTCGCTGCACTCATACGCGAAACGGCGATAACCTTCGTGCGTCTTTAGGCGGTCGATCAGATTTTCGCTCATCGCTTGGCTGTTTTCTCAGCTTGAGCAAAGTCCATCTCGCTGGGTGCGCCCTTGGCTCCCTTGGCGCGCATCTTCTCAGGTGTTTTACCTGCTGCTTTCTGCGCCGCTATCCGCTTCTTTTTAGCGTGGATATTCGCGTACAGACCAGGCTTTTCAAGTAGTCCGGGCATCTTAACTCCAGATAGATAGTGCAATCTTAACGGCAGCCGCAAACGCGAGAAGCACAGCGACAGACAGCCCGACAAGAACAATTGCCAGCATCATCAAGAAGCTGACAGCTTGATCTATACGCGACCCTTCGATTCGTTGCCCGGTCACTACCACTTCACCTTATGGCTCCAGTAGCGAGCGGAGAGCTTGCTAGGGTTCGAGTCCTGTGCATTGTGTCGAGCGTAGTAAGACTTCTTTCTAGCCTTATCCTTCGCAGACGTAGGCGAGCTTCCCGCGCCCTTAACACCTTGCTGGCCGAATCGAATGGTCTTTGTCTCATCGCCTACCTTGGCGACGACAACATGGCTTTTCGTCTTATGACCAGGCGTTCGCTTAGGTTGATTGAATCCCTCAACTCCAGCTCGCTCGAGCAGCCCCTTGTCTCTCTCTGACCGCACAGCAACTCCGCTTTCTCTTGGCATAAAAAAACCCCGCTAACCGAAATTGGCGGGGCTTAACACGCTATGGCTTTCATCATTCAAGGGATATACATTTGCTGAAATATAAAAACGACAAAGGCAACTATCCCCGCGCACATTGTCAACAACTAGACCCTGCAAAACAAGTGTTTTATCCGATATATAAATTTATTTATAAAAGGTTTGACACCGCAACGCTCTCGGGTTAGATTCCGCTTAACCCATCCATATTGGGATATGCAATAAACATCTAATCAACCACGACGAGGAAAGCGATATGAGCAACAAAATGAAAACAGCAATCCAGCTAATAAAAATAAGCTCCAGAAAAATTAAAGGGTCAGATTGTTATCCCCCGGTACATCAAGATTTTTACCAGATTGATGGTGAAGATACTTTTGGTGCGACTGCTATTTATCTGCTTGATGTAACGACCCAGGCAGAAGCAAATGAAATTGTAACGGGAATAGAGGCGGCAGGATTAGTGGTTGATGCAACTGCTGCTGAGTTTTGGGATGTCGAAATTGGCTACGGAACATTGGCTTGGCTTGAGCAAGGAATGGAAGCCACTTTGATGAGCGATGAAGAGCGTTTTCATCAAGGAATTTAACTGAACCCGTCACAGCCCCTTCGGGGGCAAGCCCAAAAGAAAAGCGAGGACAACACTATGAGCCAGACACGAGAGCAGCAGATCAGAGAGCAGGTCCGCACCTATCACCGCAACAACCCAGAAGTCTGGGAGCTATTCAAAAGCTTCACACTCGAACTCATTTACTCAGGCCGCAAGCACTACTCTGCCAACGCAATCTTCGAGCGCATCCGCTGGGAGAAAGACCTGGGCAATGGCAGTGAGGCAGCGTTCAAACTTAACAACAACTACCGCGCCTTTTACGCACGACGCTTTATGGCTAGCTACCCGCAGTACGAGGGATTCTTCCGCACACGCGCACAGCCCTCAAGCAACAAGGACGCCACCCACGGTAAGGAGTTTGGGCCACGCGACTATAAATCAGGCTACAACGAGACAGCTGCCGAAATCCGCATTGCTGAGAAAGAGATGGCAGCATTAGGTGACGAGATAGATGTAATCGAGATCCCTTCCCCAAACAGCAGCGCAGAGAGAGGATTATTCCACGTTTTCGCTTTTGGCAAAGATCTGGCTAAGCCTCTTTATCGCCAGGTTGGCAGGAGACAGCTCACTCGGCGACAGGAGGCTGTCGGCTTCTATAACCCAGAAGATAATGAGCGTGTTTACACAGACTGGACGCGACATTACCAGTGGGATCACGAGGAAGAGCAGGCCAGAGAGATCGTCCAGGCCCGTAGATCTCAGAGGGCAGCGTCATGAACTCAATCGCAACGCTTGAGAATGTCGAGACTGCGAATGCCGCAGCTCTCGAAACCATCACACGCATTCGGCAACTGGGCGCGATTAGGGATGAGCTGCTAACCCAGCTCGACGCATTCTTTTTAATCCGAGACACCCTTCCGCATCTGATCGACGACGACTCGCACCCCATAAAAACCCAATGGATCAGCAGGGACAGCGGTCTAGTCCTACGAGTGACCAACAACCACGGCGACACGGAAAGCATTGACGAAAGCCTGGTTCCAAAAATCTTTGCACGACCCACGGAGAAATTCTAATGAATCGCGTCACTAATAAGCAGCTCGAAAATCAGCTCGACACCCTCAACCAGCTCACAACTGGCTCTACTGCGGCCCACAACTTCGGCCCCGACAAGTACACCCCTCGCTGGAGGGCAATACCTGGCGCTTACGCGATTGACCAAAGCTACGGAGGCGTGAAGCTTGTGCGCTACTCGAACGAGGGTGGAGGCCAGGGAGAGATCACCCCTTATCGCCTCACCAAGCGCGAGCTGTACTTCGTCATGCAGGGAATCATCAACACGCTGGAACATATGCAGCGCCAGGAGGTAGCAGCATGAGCAACGAACTCAAAAGAAAAATAATCTCGGACACCGTGCAGCGGCTGATTGGTCAGCTTAGCTTGGAAGACCTAACCGAAATCTATAAGGCCGAACAAAACGCTTGGCATGCATCAGCGCAGCTCGGCATGAGTTCGCAAATCGCAGCGCAAGATACCGCACGAAAGGTTACGCGAGAAATCATCGCAGATCTTGCTGACTACAAAATCGACCGCATGGAGCAAAACCTCAAAGTCTCAGCAAGAGATCTAGCTAAATACACAGCGGAGGTAGCAGCATGAGCAACGTCTTTGAATCACTCAAAAAGCTGACCAGCGGCGAGACTGCTCCCCAGGCTTATCTCGACGGCAAGGCGGCATCGATGGAGCTGCTAACTAACATCCAGCTAGTTCACAAGGAAGAGGAGCCTGAGTTCGATCAGGCGCTTTTCGGAAGCTTTACAACCCTGGCGGTCGCTTTCTATCACTTACACGGAAAGAAGGATGCAGAACGACTTATCCGTGCTAGCTGCGGTGTTGCCCTTGGGTTTATCAACGAGCGGGAGGCAGCCAAATGAAACGCATACCAGAACCCTTACTACTCATAGGCTTGCTGCTATTCATCATCATTGCGATGGGTATAGCTGGCAAATCCGATTTTGAAGAAGAACAACGCATAGAGGCTTACCATGAAAATATGGCTTTCCGTCTTAGTGGACTCTAACGACCCAGCCCTCGACTTCTCTGGCTCAGTGATTGAGAAGGACGATCTCGAGGGAACCCAGGTATATGACATCGATTTGCAGGCCCGTTACAACGGCGTTGAGATCGACGACATGGACTGGGAAAAAGCAGAAGAACACCTTTTAGATCTAGTAACTGAGGGCGCAATAGAAGCTGGTCGCCCCATCCCTGGCAAGGTGATCTTGTGAATCCAGGTGCGGAGCTAGCGGCTTGCAGGCAGCCAAGGAAAGTGTCTTGTGCTGTCTGCGCAACAGAGTTTGAGGCGGTAGATAGCAAGGCTAAGTATTGCTCGAACCGTTGCAAGCAAATTGATAGGAACGCCCGGAAGCAAAAGGCAGTACACGAGATCCCTTGTCGCCGCTGCGGGGTTCAGATCCTCACAGACGACAAGCGCCTGCGATACTGCTCAGAAGATTGCAGGATGCTACAAAAACTACTAACCTAATCATGCGAAAGGAGCAACAAAATGACAACTGAAGATCTACATAAGCTTGTTACAAATGACATTCTTGATGCAATTGAGAAGCATACAGACAAACAGCCGCACATAGTGGCTCACGCCTTGATATCAATAGGGGCGCAGCTGGCTCGTGATGCTGCTCCAACGACAGAAGAAGCCGAGGAATTAATCGAATTAGCTATTGAGTAAACACCCTATCGCTATTAGTTCTCATACTCCTTGCAGAAGGCAGCCATCGCAATCTCGTGAAGCTGCCTCGAGCATTTCCCTCTATCCAGGTAAACCAACTTCAGCGTATTCCGAAGACCAGGATGTATCCTAGCTAGCGCCTGCCCCACCTTCTCAGCCGCAATGTCAGCCTTATCGTCAACAGTACCACTCGAACGATAGCCGCCCTGGTAATCCTTAAACATCGGCGAGACTGCCGGATAGTCCAGCCTGGCGAGTTCTTTTCGCTGATACTTCGCCCAGTCGAATAGCAGGTGCTTCGCTGCGTGAGCTTCAATCACGAGAAAGCTTCTCATAAACTTTGCGAATCACCGCATAGTGCCGCTGAGCCTCAGCCTTCTCGGAACCCCAGGAGCTAAGGGCCTTTAGGTTCATCTGCTCAAGCGCCTGCGCTACAAGAGGTCTGCCAGCATACGGCAAGGGTTCTTTGCGCGGCAGAGGCTCATCAAGATGAATCACCAGCTTTTCTGGCTTCCTTTTCGGCTTTGGCGCGACAGCTTTATCATTAAAGAATTTAGGGTGATGATTCCTGAGCAGGTCATCCAACTCCGATCGTCTCTCCTCAGCTGCGTCGGCAGGGGTCCATTCGCGTGGCGGCTTGTGAAGAATCTTATCTAATTCTTTTTTCATCCAATCATTCGTCATACAAAATCCTCGAAATCTAATCTACCCAACACACCTTCCTCCCGCTTCTCGCGCATCAGCTCGTACTGCTGGCGAAAATGCTTCGCTATCTCCCCTTTCCCTTTAGTCCTGCGCATCTCCTTGCCTAGCCCCAGGTCATTCACCAGGTCGGTCAATACCCCTATTTCAAACTCACTGAGGTTGAGATCTGCGCGCTTCAACCCCCCTTCGAGGAAATGGCAGCCCGTGCAAAGAGCCTCGGCATTCAGCGAATGAAACCGCACTCCCCACTTGCCGCGCGTGTGATAGTGGCTGCATTCCAAACCCCTAGCTTTGGGTTCGTACCTGGTGCCGCATCTCTCGCAAGTCCAGTCACTTCTCTCGCGAATGCACATTGAAAAAGCAATGTCAGCGGGAGTTCTTTTGATCGTCATTAGGTTTCCTTACGGGCCAGTCGGGTAAACGCACACCTTTCGTGCCAAACGCGCGCACGATGTAATCGAAAATCTGGATGTATTCTTGTGGGGTAGGCTTGGTCGTTGAGTCGTGACCCGTCATCGCCTTTTGAATAGGACGCCAGATCTCATACTTCACAGCTTCGGGCGACCAGGGAGCCTCCATCTCGCCGCTCTTAAAGATCGGAGACTTAATTGCTCGTGCAATTTCCTGCTCGTTAAAAAGATCAGCGGTCTGCCTGCACCAAACCTGGAGCGCGGCTTGCTGGAATTTGCTGCGAGTCCTGCCGACCTTGTACTCGACAGTGACCAGGCCATGCTCTTCGACAAGATCGCCGATAGTGATTGCCATGTGCGCCACTTGGTCGCGTTTTTGCAAGGCATACGAGGTGCTCATATAACCGCCCTTAGAGAGCCGTTCATCTGATGTATGCCGAAGGGTGTCATGACCCTCTTATCGTTGCTCACAAAGCCTCTACAGCGTTCTGCTTGCCATAGGCGTATCGATCCTTCGTATCTTCCGTACCGATTCTTGGCAACCTTGAAAATCATGTCGTTTTGGTGCGGGTTGTAATCAGGATCGTAAGCGCCGAGTTCTTGTTGCGCTCGCTTCTCAGCTTGGATCTTGTCGTGCCACACCAGCATGATGCTTGCAGCGATGTTCGAGAGGTGCGAGCTTCCGATAAAATCGTACTTGCCAGGAAGCTTCTCTTCGCCTTCCATTCCAGACGGCTTGCGAACGTGATGCACCAGAAGGATTGTCACGCCGAAACGCTTGGCAACGCTCGCCAGGGTTTGCGTGAACTGCTGCTCGATAGTCGGATCCCCACAAACGCCCATCATCATTAAGGCGTCGAGGACAATGAGGTCGCAGCCGCAATACTTGGCGAACGCAATGCACATCTGAATTGATTCTTCAGGGGTGATGGCATCCATGCGATCGTAAATAAACAGCTTTTCCTTTGCCCACTCACTAAAACATTTGACGTATTCGAGGTCGGCGTGAGGCTGGCACAGGGACAGCTCGGTGTACTGCTCGAGAACATCCTCGGCAAACAGCTCCAGGCTTGCTATCCCCACCCTGTAGCCTTGGCGTAGAGCGCGCAGCCCGATCTGACTTGAAATCGTCGACTTGAAGTGACCCGTGTAACCGCCGATCAAATTCAGCGAACCCTTGTGCAGCAAGAAGTCCGTATCCTTCAACTTCTCGAACGGCAGCGAGATACCTTCAGCCATCGTCGTCCTGCGTTTCATCATTCGCTCAACCAGGTCGTTCGGTGTGACCATATCGGAAAGCTCACCGTCGGCCAGCTCCTCATGGACATCGATGTTGCGAAAGTCAGGTATGTCTTTAATCCATTCGTTGCTCATGCGGCATAAACTCCTGCGACCTTGGTCGACTTTTTAGAAAGCCCTGTATTTAATTTCGCCCAGTCACTTCTCATCGCGTTCTGAAATGCTCTATCCCAGTCGGCGTACTCGTACCCTTTCGCCCCAGCTGCATCGCAAAAATATTCGTAGTGTCCTTCGAGGT
>Ga0208134_1001232_pt1 | contig 15070 bp, 20 predicted proteins | sample VirMetDEL_Mar_31_FD_184515 | JGI IMG/M metagenome (GOLD analysis project Ga0208134, IMG submission 184515) | Aqueous microbial communities from the Delaware River and Bay under freshwater to marine salinity gradient to study organic matter... | ecosystem: Environmental > Aquatic > Marine >... | reverse complement strand
AAGGTTATGATTAGCGGGTAAATGCCCCACAAAGCTGTCTGCAAAGATTTGAATTTAATCTGCCCTTCATCAAGTCTGCGTTCTATATTGGAATATCGAACAGCGCATTCGCGCTCGTGACCTTCTAGCTTTAGTAGGGCTTCTTTAACTGTAGCCATGATTATGCCTTGTTTTTAACTAATACTGCTTCAATGAATAAAGCCATCTCGTTTGTGCCTGCACTGCTTTTAGCCTCGAAATGGAAGTCTGATTTTTCTGGAATTTTAAAAGGTATCTGCCTGTCGTAACTTACTTGGGACGTTGCAAAGGTTGCTTCAGTTACGCGCAAAGTTCTGCCGTTCGTCTTAACAACATTGCGGAAAAATATGTATTTCTGCCCATTAGTAGTTGCGCTGTTTGCATCAATGCGAAACAGATACAAGCTATAGCCAGCGGGTACAGTGTAGATAGCCGCTTGGGTTGTGCCTAACTCGGCCTCAATAAATGCGTACAGAACAGAGTTGTTGCTGATAGTTATATCGCCAACATTACTACCGCTCAAAATGATAGCGCTGTTAATGCGAAAAAAAGACTGAGCAGTAGTTACAACGGACGTACCTGTGAGAGTTACAGTCTCAACCAGCTTATTGTAGTCAGCATCTAAGCCGCTAATAAGAACTTGCATTGTGTCGCTAACGGATGCGGATACAAGCGACATCTGCACCGCGCTAGCTGGGTAAACATAATCACCGCCATCATTCCAGACCGCTTCCCAGTCAGTGCCAATGGTTCTATTGAATCCAAAGATATTGACAGCTTCACTGTCCCACATATTGCCTTTAGCAATATCAAATAGGAGGCTAGGAGTCGGCCTTTCTTGGTGATACTGATACATTAGTAATCCTGCATCTCATCTAAATAAGTTGCGTATGCAGCAACAACGGCTTCAGTGTGAACAACAGAACAGATAGCTTGAACTTCTGCGCTCTCACCAGAATAGTCATCGCCAGCAGATATTACTTTGCGGCTATATGCTGAAGAAATCTCTAATCCATCATCAGTGATTGCTGTTTTGGTGCGGATCTGTACGGCTTTAAACTCGCCAACAATTTCAATCTTATCTTCTGTTACTACTTTTTCTAATGCCATTTTATTTATTCCTGTCTATGCCCAGCATCCACTGGGCGTATGGTTATTAAGAGATATAAGTTAAATCCATGATAATAGCACTGGTGTCGCTAGAGTTTAGTTTAGCAACATCAACGCTCGCAGCTGTGCCATTATTTATATTGTATTTTATTTGTGCTGTCTCTGTGTTTTGTACACCCTGAACAAAGTACTTACCAGCATTAGCATCGTCAAAATTATTAAACTGTGCAACTCCATTGCCTCTTGAGTGAGTAGAGTTTTTAACTGCAAAAGGTAAACCCGTAATTCTTAAAGAGCCGCCAGAGAAAGCATCAGTATTAATTCCAGTAATAGCTACACTAACGTGAACAAGCCGACCAATTTTGGTGTATTGACCGGCGACAGTTGTGCTAGATGTTTCGTCGCCTGCGCTGTTAGCAATGCCACAAGTCCAAGTTCCTTCTTCGTAATCGTTTAAAAGGTTTGCATTACCTGTTCCACCTAAGAAAACTCCGCCAGACAGATATAAATTTTTGAATCTTGTAGTAGTAGCGCCCAGATTCATTTCATCGTCATACGTGCCGTTGTTGTATGTTCTAGGCTGTAAGCTATCAGGGGTAATCTTAATACCATTGCCACTAGGTTCAACAATAATTGGCTTATTGCCACTTGTGCTGTGGAATCTAATTTGCGTAGTTGAGCCTTGCTGCAAATTGAGCATAGAGCCATCATTGTCTGTGCGATTTATAACAACAGGTGCTTCTACACTAGAGCCAACCCCACCAGTAACGTTAGCAGCTGTTGACCTAACATCACTGCATCGGATTGTGCCGTCAGGTCTAAGCTCTACATGGTCTAATGTGTTGTTAGATATAATAGTATTCAGCAGGAAATTACCATCTTCATCAATCCTTGCAACTTCTCTGGCGTGTTCTCCCTGACCTGTGTGGTGCGTTCCAAAAGCAAGATAGCTAGATGGCGTTGTGTCTTGCGAGCCGCAAACTAAAAAGCCTTTTGCACCGTCATTTGTACCATCTGCATCATTAAACTCAATTGTTCCAAGTGGCTGTCCAGCTCTTAAAGATGTATCAGCATTTGTAAAAGATGCGGTCAAGCTGCCTTTTGCAGAGTTTCGTAAAGTTACAGAATTAAGGTCAAAAGATTGGCTTAAATTGTATGTGCCAACACCACCGCTACCGCTGTCAAATGACTTGATAAATGTGTTTGCTGGTATAGCGTTTGCGCTATAAATAACGTCACCAACAGCCAAGGTTGCACTGTTCACAGATGTAACATTCATAACGCCAGCAGAGACACTAGCTTCAAAACTTCCAGACTCTAAGTTAGAGCCTCGAATGTCTAGTGCTGCTTGAGTTGTACCGCCTTGGGTTTCACCAATCTGCAACCTTTCTTTAATTAAAGCATCTCCATGCACATCTAAGGTAGCTTGTGGAACAGCAGCCTGACCAATAGCTAAACCGCCACCACTAGAATTGTGACTAGCATCCCAAAATAAACGCACTGCTCCTGCATCATTCCAGACGCGAAAATCGCTATTATTATCTAAAACCATCTGCGTCTTTGTGTCAGTTCCATTGAAACGGCTAAAAGTATGGTTGCCGAATTGTGGCACACCATTATCGTCAGAGGCTTTTGCCCTAAAGCCAAGCCCTGAGCTGAAGGCCGAAACCCTGCCAAGCGCACCCGCTGTAGTAGTATCTACCAAAAGAATCTCAGGCGAAGCTGAAGTTACAGTAATGTCTCCTGTAGTGCCTAGACTGGTAAAAGTTACACTTGTGTCTAGCTGTGCCTTGTCTGTGTTTAAGTTTGTAAAGTTCGCATCCACCTCCGTATTGGTAAGCGGTGAACCTTTTCCTGCTCTTGTTACGATAGTAGACACGATTAACCCCTTATACGCTAATGGTTACAACCCAAGTAATAGCCAAGCTGTCGCCAGCCGCTTTATTTACAGTGTCGAACTTAGTGCGACAAAGCATAGTGCCACCGCTTGAAGCATTGAATATTCCAGCCTCGGTAATTGCGCCAGTAGCATCGCCAGCCGCCCACTGAGCGTTGAAAGTGCAAACGCCATTGGAGGCAGATACGCCTGTAAATGTGTTTCTGTCCAGCTCTGTAACAAGTGCAGTCTGTCCAGCAGATGCGGCTGTTGAACCAGTGCCGACAGCCATATGGCTCATAGTTGTGGCGCTTGTTACTATTTTGCTAGAAATGTAATTTAACCCAGCAGTAACAACCAGATTCTTTATTTCTTGGCGTTGCTTTAGGTTTCCATTTTCGTCAGTAAGGGTCAGGATAACATCGCCCTTAATCTTCAAATCTTCTTTCATTTTCTTAACCCTTATATAGTTGAGCTTTGTCCAGTAAAGTCTTGCTGGAAATAAGTAATGTCGCAGTAGTCCTGAGCAACTACTAGACCAGAATCAGTTGCCCCAATTGTATCACTAAAAGGCTTGCTTGCCGATAATGTTGTCACATCACCTACGCTAAGAGCTTCTGTGACGTTTTTGACTGTAACCAATGCGATTGCATCAGTAACGCTTGCAGCTTCTGAAATAGGCTTTGTTACGCTCAGGGTTGGCGTATCTGTAACTGTTGCGCTGTCTGAAACATTCTTGCCCATGTCCCAAGTAAGTTGGTCGGATGCTGTAGCGGTATCTACAAACTTCTGGAATATAAGAAAAGCGCCACGCTTTATCTTCGCTATAGCTCTTTTAAAAGCAACGGTTCTATTAGGCATCGAAGTCCTCTCTTAGCTGAAAGTTAATAACCTCATAACAGGTTTCTTTCTTGCCGAATGTGTAAGTGACTTCAATCTCACCCTCATAAAACCCAGCGGTTAAAGTCGCTAAGTCATTAGCACCAAAAGAAAAGTAAACCTTTCCTTCGTTTTTTGTGCCAAAAGGGTTAAAGCCATTCATTGTAAATAGCAGGGTCTTTGTTCCTTTAGCTCTGAAACGTATCTTGGCTGATAGCATTTGAGTTAGGTCTACAACAGAGCCATCATCATCGCGGGTCAGGGTCACTTCTAGCTGTGGTGCAGAGTCGCCCTGCACTATTGGATAAATCATTTTTATGCCTCTGGTGGTGTGGGGTAGACCACGTTGTCTATATTGGTTTCTGTAGCGTACTGGCTTGGTAGGTCGCGCAGTGCTTGCCTGTACATTGCCCATTCTACCTTTTTTTCTTGGCTAACAGGGGAATCTGGCATTTGTGTGTAATCAGTACCAGTAAGCATTAGGTTGCGCATTCTTCTTATTTCTACTGTGACCATGTTCATTTTTTCAGCTCCAAGCTACGCATCAATAAATTAGCAACAGCCGCACCACCACTGGTTGTGCCTGTAGTTTTCTTAGCCGTTATTAAAACCGTATTTGTACCATTGTTTGAAGTAACATTGACGGCATCAATAATATCTTGACCGCCAGTAACATTAAGTTGCTTAACAGTCGTTCCATTGACTTTCACCTTTATTAATAATTGAAAAGGTGAAGTTTCAAAAGCGTAGTATCTCCATAAAAGCTCAGTAATTGCACCAGTTCCTGTCCAAGTATGCGTTAGAACTGTTCGCTCTGTGGTTGTTCCATTCCAGCTCTGCCCAGAATTAGTTGTAGAGGCTGGAATAGTAACCGCTTGGTCTGCAATCTTAATTGTATCAACAGCAAGATTAGCTATCTTTACAGGGGTAACTGCATTGCTTGCAAGCTGGGTACTGTCTACACCGCCGCCACCGATAATAAGGGTTTGCTTGCCGCCTATTATCTGGGTATCTATTCCTGTCCCATCAATTTCTATTCTGTTAGCTTCTACTTTGCCTGTCTTAATTAAGCCGCCATCAATCGTAGTAATATTTGTGCTGTCAGGGTCACTAAGCTCATTATTAAGATTAGTGAAAGTAACCAGCCCATTAAAGGTGAAGCTATTGAAAACGCTTCCAATCTCATAAGATTGTGTGCCTCCAAAAGATGCCTCTTTCACAAATACGCTAACAGCCCAAAACGTTTTATCAGCGCCAGTAACATTAGGCGGGATTCGGCTCCAATAAGTAGTTGCTGAAATAACGCCTGTGGAGAAGTTATAGCTGGTAACTGTGGGTGCGCTTGGCGGATTAGTGCTAGAAAGTACATAGTAGAGATACAGGTTAGCAGTTCTTGCTCCAGTTGCTCCGTCAATACCGTTCGAAACCATTAAAGCCGGTGCGCTCCAATCTAACGAAGTATCTGTGCCGGTTGGCCCAGAAATTTGCGCTGTCGCTGTAGATACCCAAAGTGACGTTGAGCCAGATGGCGGCGTTAAATACCAGCTAGTTGGTGGTGTAATACTGTTGTTAGTGAAATCGTAATCACCACCAGTTGGGGTAGATGGCGCAGATGTTGCCCTTCGATAAACATTGAATCTGAACGTGCTAAGGCCGTTTGTGCCATCAGTGCCATTTTCAGCCGTTACCACTGGCGCAGACCAAGTGCCGCCATTTACTGTCCCAGTGTCACCCTGTATTGAAAATAAAAATTGAGATGCGTAAACAGGATTTGTGCCGCTGGGTATTGCTGTATACCAACCAGTTGGAGCTGTTAAATCATTATTGCCAAAATCAAAGCTGCCGCCTGTAGGCGTTGAAGGTGCGTTTGATGACCTGCGGTAAACAATAGCAACAAAGGTAGACTTACCGTCTACATTGCTAGGGGCAATATTAGTTGTAGTACTAACTGGGCTACTTAATGCAGAAGAGTTACCAGAGAAGTCATAGGCTCTAATCTTGTAAGTATATAGCGCATCGTTATCAAGACCTGAATTACTAAAACTTGCTGCCGCACCTCTTTTACCGCTAACAGTTGCAATAACTGAGTAGGTTCCTGTGCCTTTTTTGCGCTGTATCTCTACATTGCTAAAATCTAAATCTTGCGGGTTTACCCAAGTTAGTGTCGCAGTATTTATTCCAGCAGTTATAGCCAAGGCAGTAGGTGTTGCTGGATTAGTGTTGTCACCAGTTGCAGTAACTTGCACCTCTGCATAAGTACTTTTAACACCTAAATTATTAACAGAGCGAACTCTTATGTAGTACGTCTGACCTGCTATAACTGGGCTTATAATAAATCTATTGCTATCAGTTACAGAGCCACTGTAATTACTGTTATCAGTAGAATACTCAACCTCATAGCTGGTGACAAAAACGTCAGCAGATGCTGTCCAAAGCAAAGAAATACCTTCTACTGTGGTTCCGTCTTCATTTACTACAGCGGTTGAAACTGCGCTTAAATTAGTTGGCGGCTCAGCCAAAGAACCGTCATACAAACTAATCTCACCACCATCTAAGAAATCTTCTTGGTCGCTAGTTGCCCAGTTATAAATGGCTGCATCAGTCTCTATAGCATTGACATTAACAATAATTTTGCCGTCAGTGTCAGCCGCAAGAGTGTAATTTAAAACCTCAAAAGATTTTTGCACCCAGCCCATTTTGGCGTTACTAATCATTATTACATCGCCAGCCTTAAACTTTAAAGCTGCCAAGTTGCAGGGAATAGTAGCTGTTGTTTGCTGGCGTGAAGATAGCATGGCAATTTTTGCCAGTCTCTGCGCGGCTGTATTTGTTACAGTGAACGGCAAAGACATATCTAAATAGATTGGGTCTCCGTCAGCGGTTGCGTAAGTTGAGCTGATCTGTGCAGGGTAATCTGCAACTACATAGTTTTTCTCTTTACTGGGAAAGCTGCCCTTTACCCCATTGTAAAGCTGTCTGCGGCTTTGCTTTGTGCTTACCTGTATCTCTCCAACTGTTACAGATTCATCTATTGTGATTGTCGGGGTCTGGTAATAGGCAGGGCTAATAAAGTATTCATCGCCAGAGTAAACCAGCTTGCCTCCCATAGCTGTAAGCAGTCCATTAATAATCGCTTTACGGCTACTAGATGTGTCAATAACGCCATTTAAAGTGTATCGCTTTTCATCGGGGCTACCAGTAACGGAAATTGTTTGGTCACATATCGCTATCGCATCGGATAAGTAGCCTAGGTTTATATTTGCATACGCTTCATTAAGGCCATACTTTTCATCTGTAAGGTAATCGTGCAAACACAAAGCAGCGTTGCTAGTCCAACCTGTTGAGTTGCTAATAGGGTTGTAGCACTTCTTGCCTTTAATTACTGCGCTGATATTAGGCATCCCGCCGGAATATTCTTCAACGTCATAGGTAAGCTGCACATAAATATAAGCGGTATCTAGCAGCTTGTTGTCGCTGCCCCATTTAGAACTGCGAGAAACAAGGTTTGCATCTGCGGTTGTTTGGTCGCCTTTGTGAAAGTTCAGCTCGGCGTATGATGCCCAATCACCTTCATAACTACCGCCAGACCAGATAAGGGTATCGCCAAAATAAACCTTTTCAAAAGATTGTATCTCGTGCCCAGCAACAGCAATTACCAGATGCAACAATTTATTGTCGCTTCCAGTGCTATCTACAAAAACAATTGCGCCGCCAACTCTGGTTTCACCATAGACAATTTTTCTAGGCGCAGATGGCTCTCTTACATTTAGTGTCGCTCCCTGCATGCTGGACATATCTAGGTCTGGAGCCAGTGCCCTCGATACCATAGATAAGCCAGCGCCAAGGGCAAAAGCACCCCAAGACCAAGCAGCCCAAGCTCCTGCCGTAATAACAGCGGGCATTGCTGCCGCGATTCCTGCAATGATTGCAAAAGCCATCTTTTATTTCCCTAGAAATTTACAGTAAACACGTTCAATCAAGTCAAAGCCCATGCCAATCATTAGCTTATCAAAAGGAATATGAACCTTTGTATTAACAGTTAGTGTAGAGCAACCCACTTGCTTGCAGTAGTTCTCTGCATATTTAAGTAACTTGTAGCCAGTAGCCCCAGCCCTGCTATCAGGCTTCACAAATATAACGTCATTGACAGCAAAAAAATGGTCACTGTAGTGGATGCTTTTGTTAATTATTAAAACAAAATATCCCACTAGAACGCCATCTTTTCTAGCTGTGAATATTCGTAGTGCGCCACTTGCGTCAAGTCGTGCGTATTCTTTCCAATCAGGGTTAAGTTTTATCTTTCCCTTATTTAAAGCAACCAGCTCCCAATGCTCAGCAAGTAAAGGTAGCAGCTCCATTTTAACATTGGCTAAAGATTCGTGCGCAATTTTAATCATCTGTTGCCGCGCCCAGTTCTCACTGGTTCACGCGAGCCAGCAGTCATAGGTGTCGGCCTGCCCCAGACTATTTCCTTTTCTTGTATAGAGGCAACATATTCAAAGCCATCATCAGTAGGATGGTCGATTCTTTGGTCTGCATCTGTGTATCTGCGGATGTAGGCTTTTTCAAATGCTATCAGCTTATTCTCGCAGGTCACGCTGATATTCGAGTAGGTTCCGCTGTCTGTAATTGTCATTACATCCATAAACCCAGTAAATAAATTTACGGGTGCTACAATTACATTTGCTACATCGTCCATTGCGCCAAGCAAAACTGACATTTTTCTTCCTTGGTAATCTTGGTCGCGGGCTAACCCTACTAATGCTGTATTCACGCCGCTTAAAGTAACGGTGGCTCCATTGGCTTGCAGGTCGCTTGTTTCTTGTATCTCTGAGATTTTAAGTAAATCACCTGCGCCAACATAAGTTTCGGTGTTGTTTAGCTTGACGCTTGTTACCGCTGCCGTTCCGCCGTATCGACTGCGCACCATTATCTGCGTAGTTGTCCCCAGTGCTGTAAACGTATATTGAAACGTGCCAGCCGAAATTCTTTGGTAGTAAAAGTAGTTATCTGGCCCAACATACATATCTCCAAGCCGTACCTCAACATCTGCTCCAGTATGATTTACAGTAACAGTGTATTTCTCGCCTGCAACTGTTGTAGTACTTTGGAAAACGCCAGCTCTGTTAGCATAGCTAGGGCCAGAGATATTGGCTTGTCCTGATGTATATGTCACAGTACCAGTGCCAAGTTCTTGGGTAGACCAGTTATTCAGATTAGAATCAAAGCTAGAATTTAAATTTATGGGGTTTCCCGTTGGGGAATCTAAGTCCCCTAGACCTGACCATAAACGAACAGGGCTTTGAAAATCCATATCTATCAAGTAAAAAGGTCTAACTACATCAGCAGTTGCAACCGATTGCATTTCAGCGCTAAGAGTACGTGCCATCTATAAAGCCTCCACAAAAGCGAAAGTAAATCCATACATAGATGCGGTGTCTGTTGACCAGCTAATGTCATTTGCTGCCATGCGCCATAGGCTTTTTGGCAGGGTGAAGTCTACAGTAGTCCCAGAACTAACAGCAGTTCTCAATGGCGGCTGTATGCCTATCAAGCCCACCCCCGATGTCTTGCTGGTTGTTGTTATGTAAAGGTAGTCACCAAGCTGCAAATATGTCCCTGCGTCAATAGCGGTGCTACTACCGCCAAAGCTAATTTGTTCTGCGCGTATAAGTGCATTTGCGTTGGTGTCGCCTGTAGCGGTTGAAGTGTGCAGCGGGTGTCCGAACGTAAACGTTCCAGATTGCCCTTTAAGGCCAACTATAAAAGCCTCTACTGAACGTGCCTCGGAGTAGCTCAAAGGCGGCAAAGTAACCTCACATTCCCATCTAGCACCCTGATGAATGTAGGTTTGCTGTTCAAAAGAAAAAGGAGATTCATTTACTGCAACCGCCCTTCTTAAACGCATATTTATATTTTGTATTCCTACGCTTGGAAATGCTAAAGGCATTTTATGCTCCTATTAATGCTTGACTGTATCCACCGCCGCGCTGTCTTGCGTCTGCTACTGCGCCTTTAGCTGCCGCCGCTATCTGGGGCATCATGCCAGCAACCTCTGCTCTTACAGTTTGAGCTACGCCAGTGGATATATTGATAGTTTGGTTTATTGTAACACCGCTGCCGCCCATCTGGTTGTTCGGTATGATTGAGCCTGACTGGTTTGGCACAAACATCTCTTGTCCACGTTCACCAACCATGTAAGGTTGACCAGCCTGAACAGAACCACCGATAGCTCTGTGACCAAATCCGCCGCCACCAGCATTAGCGCCCGCCATTGAGCCTCCGCCATTTACTGGGCCGCCATAATTCATTCCACTATTATAAGTTCCTGTAGCTGCGTTACCATTCCCAAAGCTGCCAACAATAGCACCGAAAGCAGCATCAACAATATACTTCTGAATCAGCATTTTAATCAGGCTATCTACAACGCTTTTAGCCATAGACTTCATAGCGTCTTTAAAGTTAGCAGCACCAGTGACAGCAGCAGTAAGGGAATCAGTCAAACCGTCTAAGCCTTGGGCTGTCAGGCTTTTCATGTTGTCTTCCATAGATGGTAAGCTATCACTCCAACTATTAAATCTACGTTCCATGTCGCCCACTGTATTAGCAACAGTATTTATTGCAGGAACTGCTGTTGCTGGCAATGTTTCTAAAGATACCTTTAAATCTTCTATTAACTTATTCAAGCCGCCTGCAAAGTCAACTTTATTCATCAAGCCAAGTGAGTCGCCAGCTTCCGTAGCCGCTGCCTTTAATGCTATAAGTCCTGCCAACCTTTCCTTGCTGGCCTTCATTGTTGCAGAGCTGCGGAACCCTTTGTCGATTTGCGCCTGTAGCTCAGTTATTTCATCTGTTAGCTGGCGAGCGTTCATCTCGTTATCTTTACTAAATGCCCTAGTCAGCCCATCCTTCATTTTTAAGGCTGAATTGTAGACATAGATAAAGCCATTCGCTAACTTCTGAAAGCCTGTAATTGCTCCCTGTATTGCGGTTAAAACCTTCACTGCAAGGTTTCTGGCAAACTGCTCTACTGAACCATCACTCTCTTGGATTGCAGTCACAACATTGTTTCTTAAAGTATCAGCCAACAACTCAAAAGCTGGAGCCATTGCAGCAAACATCTGGTTCTTTATGCCGCCCATCAATGTTCCTAACTTCGATAGAGCATCGTTGGCATCTGTAACACCTGAAGCCGCAGATTGAGACATCACCGCGCCAAGTGTGTCTGCCTCTTTAAACATGGCAATTAAGCCCTGCCTACCCGCCGACAATGTATTAACTAATGCCGCGCCTTCACTATCAAATAGCTTAAACGCTAATCTGAGCTTGTCAGAGTCTCCCTGCACACCTTGGAAAGCATCAGCAAGAGCGAGCATTCTTTCATCAAGCGGCATATTAACTAGCTTTCTAGCATCTAACCCTAGCTCTTTAATCGCTCCCTTAGCTTCGCCAGTACCCTTTGCCGCTTCAGCAGTTCTACGCGCAAAACGCTGCATAGCCATATTTAAAGTATTTTGTTCAACACCTGTTAAGCCAGCAGCATATTGCAGTTTGGAAAGCGCGTCAGTAGTTGTGCCGATTTTAGCGGCCGTCTTAGATAAAGCATCGGTAGCGTTTAAAGATTGCTTTGCAAGAAACCCAAAGCCAGCAACACCAGCCAAGCCGACCAGTGCTGTTTTCATTGAAAAGACGCGGGCTGCTGCCGTCTTTAATCCAGATGCGAAGTGAGAAAGCCCCGTCATGGCGGCTCTGTTTACAACTGATAAAACAATTTTAGCTTGTAGTGCCATTCTGCTCGCTCGATATTAGAAAGTAGGCAAACCACTCATTGATTTCTGAGAGGCTCATCTGCTCCGCTTCTGCTATGGTTATGTGCAACCTCTCAGCCAACGCAATCATATTCATGCGAAGGTGAGAGGCTCTTAGTTTTTTTCAGCAGCCTCAACGTCAACGATAGATGCAAACATCTGGTTGGCAATGTCACTGATAATATCAGTCTGCTCGCCCATCAAATCAATTCTATCCTCGGCACTGGTAAACAGCTTGTCTCCCGCTTCATCTTCAGCTTTTAAAACAACCATATCAACCATGGCAGCAATAGTAGGCGCTTCCAAGATTGATTGATGCTTCTTTTGTAGCTCGTTAATGTCGTAGCAGGTAATGGGCTTGCAGTACATAACAAAGGGCTTACCCTTTTCATCTGCCCAGCCCTGTACCGTTACTTTAGTAGCTTTAACGGTGCGTCTGTTTCTAAGTTCTCTTGCTAATCCCATTTTCAATTTCTCCTATTGTGTTGGGGTTATGCTGTTGCTTCAGTTACTGCTCCGCTAACCTGTATAGCGAAAGTAGCTTCTACCATACCATCAAAAGCAGCAGTGATTGACTTGCTAGTAACAATGCCATTGCCAGTGTAATACTTTTCACCAGTGCCTGTGCCAGTAGGATAGATTTCAAAGTCAATTGAAGCACGGCTGTCAAGAACCAACTGCTGTGCATCGGTATCATCCCAGTAGCATTCTAGGCTTACTGTGCTTGCTTCTAAGCCAGCTTTGTAAGTGCGTGAAGCATCGCCCATAATGCTATCTTCGATTGTGTCAGCACTTGTTTCAATAGTGTAAGAACGCACCTCACCAACAACAGCTTCAGTACCGCCCGCCGCTGCTAATTTCACTACGCCTGTTGAGCCTGTATGTGTAGCCATTTTAAATCACCTTTCTAGTTAAGTTGTGCCGCGTGTGTATTCGTATACAACGCGAACGGTTAAAATCACACCGCCAACAGGGTCAATAGAACCCTCATCGACTTCAATGTTAGTTAGCTGGGTATCCAGCGCAAACCCGCCTCTTTTGCGGTCTTGTTCAAGCCCTTCTTCAACGGCTTCAATTATGTTGTTCCTAGCTTGGTCAATAATCCCCGATTTAACAAAGCAGACCAGCTCATATTCAATGCTTGCCATGCGCTTACCCATAGAGCCAGCTATTGAACTGTCCTCTCTATCCTCACTAGCAGTCCTAACCAGTACGGCTGGAAACTGTGCGTTTGATAGCTTGGTAAAATCAAACGGCTCGCGGGTAACGTACTTAACGCGAACAGGCTGAATAACACTGTCGCGCAGGGTATCGACTATATTGTTTGCAATGCTTTCTCTAACGCTCATTTAATAAACCTTTCAAAAGCCGTGAGCAACCTTTGCTCCTCGTCCCGACTAAACCCAAAAAAGGGTCTTGTCTGGTTGTTGTATGCCGCCTTCTCTGATGCATTTTTACCGCGAAAGAATATCTCGGCTTGCTTATCGTTAGCCTTGCTTGTCATAGCCGCAATCATCTTGCCAGACATCTTTAGGTTTGGCGTTAGAGTCCTACCCTTGTTATTCCTAAACGCGGCATAGCTCTCACTGTAAGGCTTAAAAGCTCCGTCCTTGTAGCCCTGCCCATCAGCCGTTCTATCCTGAATAATGTTAATGCCAATTAACGCTATTCGCTGCAAGCCTTTTTTCTGTAACTTTTTAAGCTCGCGGGGGTTACGCTTTAAAGCTCTAATCGCTTCCTTGTAACCCTTTGACTTTAGGCTAATATTCATTAGCGAACTAACCTGCCTGAGTTGATAGGCTCTTTCTCTTTATCTGTAACAGTGCCATCACCGTCAGCATCATAATCAACGCCATCTCGCAGCACTGCTTCAATCTCCTCGCCGTAGCGAGACTTGTAGAAATCAATCATGCCAAGAAAGCGGTCATTGTCTACCCAGTTAGTTAGCTTAGGGAGCGCGTACTTCCACAGAACAAGGTACACACTGCATCGAGTCCACTGGCTGTCTGTTAGCTTGCTGGGTATCAGCTCACCGCTATAGCCGCGCTTGTCCCACCAGTCGGCGCGTATCTTGCGCTCAATGTCTGCTTGGGCTTCTGCGTGTTCACCACTAAAAGAATCAATTCCAAGATTAAGAATATCTGGAACCATTTCCATTAGGTCTGCGTCTGTACTAAATGCCATTACCACTTCACCTTATCTGCCCAGTATGCCGCCGATGCGGTTTTGTCTTTGCGACCTTTCTCGATGTCTTTAGCGAATCGCGCTTTAAATGACCTGCGCTTTGCCTTATCAGCTTCGCTCTCGTTCTTTCTTGGTGGCTTATTATCTGCGCCCTGCTGCCCGAACCTTATCAGCCTAACCTTATCGCCTTCTTTAGCGAGTACGGCATGGCTCTTGTCTGGATGCTTACTGGTGCGCTTGGGTTTGTTGTACCCCTCAAAGCGTTCGCCTCGGTATGTAATAGCCATCTTGTCTCCTAGTAAAAACCCACCCCCCGAAAGAGGTGGGCTTAATCTTACTTAGATAGTTGACTCGAAAGTCAGCTTAACGCCAAAGCTATCATCAAGCTCTGCAACACCATAAGCGGCAGTTGCATTCAGCTCAAAGGCTCGGAGAGAAGCATCACGCTGTGACTCGATACCGAAGTCGCGCTTCAGTGCCATAGCTAGTGCTTCTGGAGCGAATACCGCGCCAATAGCATCACCGCCAGAAACAGCAACATTAGCTGACTCATAAACGTCGATGCCAGCAATGCTACCGACATAGCCGTTAATCATAGCAGCGTTCTGAGCGTCACCACCATTCGGGTTAGCGAAGGTGTTAGTCAGGTTAGCTTTAAGCTGATAGGCTTGGAAAGGGTGCAGAACAGCAGCAATATTGCCAGTCACTTTAGCAGCTCGCAGAGTCGCCTGTGCTTTGAACAAATCAGCAACAGTAATTTCTGTGCCAGTTCCGCCAAGGCCAGCGCTGAAGCCAGTGAACAGAGCGATAAGGTCAGTGTCCATCTTAGTAGCGATAGCGTTACCAAGTACAGTGCCAAGCTCAACAGCAGGGTTACCCGCGCCAAAAGCAGCCATATCAGTCAGAACAACCTGCGCACCAACTTCGCCAACAGTTACAGTAACTGAGCTAGTAGATACAGTGGTTGAACTCATGTCAGTGCCTTCGGTCAAGTCGGCAGCAGCAATTGCAGGGTACTTAGGAATCTGGACAGTCTTGCCAGCTTCGTTAGCAATGTTGTACTGAGTTACCAAGCCCATCATCAGGGATTGCTCTTCAGCAGTGAATCGTGCCTGCGCGATAATATTCGCAAACAGGTCGTCTAGTGTGGAGCTAGTAGTAGCAGCCATTGTAATACCTCAATAAATTAGGTTAA
>Ga0208134_1001230_pt1 | contig 15077 bp, 20 predicted proteins | sample VirMetDEL_Mar_31_FD_184515 | JGI IMG/M metagenome (GOLD analysis project Ga0208134, IMG submission 184515) | Aqueous microbial communities from the Delaware River and Bay under freshwater to marine salinity gradient to study organic matter... | ecosystem: Environmental > Aquatic > Marine >... | reverse complement strand
ACTTTAAAAACCCTTCTTATTACATCAACACCGATCAATCTTTTGATTTTGCTAACGATGTGGTAACTGCATCTTATGGTACAGCTACAGCTAAAGCATTAGACGATCACACTCACACCGATCCAGATACAGGCGAAGAAACTTTAGTGCATGGTCTTAAATGGAATCACAATCAAGTGATTATCAATCAAGCCTATGGTTTATTACAGCCTAATGATTGGTATGTGGTCAGAGAACAGGAAGCTGGTACACCTATTCCTGCTGATTGGTCTACTTTTAGAACTGATGTCAGAAGCACAGCAGCAGATATGCAAAGCAAAATTGATGCTTGTACCACAGTCGATGAGTTAGCAGCCTTGTATGTTTACAATGATGCTGAACCACCTGTTAGACCATTAGGAGAATGGCCAACACCTCCATCTAGTTAATGACTAATAAAGCGAGGTCTTATACAATAAGGCTATGGCATTATTTCCAATAACACCCCCCGCAGGAATCGTAACCAATGGCACAGACTACGCTAATAAAGGGCGTTGGGTCGATGGTGATTTGGTGCGTTTTGAAAATGGCTATCTAAAACCTATTGGCGGGTGGGAAAAACTCAAAGCCACAGCATTAGACGGAGCTATCATAGGTCTTTATGGTTATAAAGATAATGCTGGTAACAATGTTCTAGGAGTTGGTACAAGAGAAAAAGTATATGTCTTGTATGACAACACTTGGACAGACATCACACCAGTAGGCTTTGTTAATGATGCAAGTGATGATCCATTAGGCTTTGGTGCTTATCATTATGGTGAAGAAGATTATGGTGATGCCAGGAGTCAATCAGGTTTAGTTTTACAAGCTGGTTATTTTTCTTTTGACAACTGGGGCGAAGATCTAGTCTTTACTTTTTCTAAAGATGGCAAGATCTATAAATGGCAACCAAACTCAGGCGGTACAGCCGATACCATAGCAACAGTTGTAACCAACGCACCCACAGGCAACTTATCAACCTTAGTCACCAATGAAAGACATTTAGTGGCTATAGGCTCGTCAGATGACCCTAGAAAGGTTGCTTGGTCAAACAGGGAAGATCGTAACAACTGGACATCGAAGGCCACAAACACAGCAGGAGACTTACAAATACCTACAGGCGGAAGAGCCTTGTTTGGTGTTAAATACAGATCCGATGTGATTATTTTTAGTGATACTGGTATTAACAGAATGTTCTATGCAGGATCACCTTTTGTTTATGGTATAGCCGATGCAGGTACTAACTGTAAATCCATTAGTTCTAGAACAGTTGTATCAACAGGTAATTTTCTTGCATGGATGGGTGAAAACGCTTTTTATATTTATGATGGTAGTGTTAGAGAATTACCTTGCGAAGTGCATGATTATGTCTTTGACCAAATAAATGTAGCGGGCAGGGGCGCGTGTTGGGGTGGACATAACTCTAACTTTAATGAAATATGGTGGGGATTCCCAAGCGGTGACTCACAATACACTTCTAACAAATATGTAATATGGAACTACAACAGCAATGTTTGGTCTATTGGTTCTATGGACAGAGGTTTTTGGATTGACCAAGGTGCATTTACTTATCCGATAGCTGGTGACTCTCAAGGCTTTGTTTATGAACATGAATCAACCACATTGGATAATTCACCTAATCTAAACTCACAAGTACCATTTTGTGAAACAGGGCCTATACAAATAGGCAATGGTGATAACTATGTGCAATGCAATCAAATATTACCAGACGAAGAGGCTAATTCTTTACCTGGTGTTACCCTCAGTTTCAAAGGTAGATTTACTCCACTAGGCCCAGTTACGGACTTTGGATCATTTACTTTTGAAAATGATGGCTATACTGATGCAAGATTTACAGCAAGACAAGTACAAATGACAGTCACAGGTAGTACCACACAAGATTTCCAGGTGGGTAATATACGCTTAGATGTTAAACAAAGAGGCAGAAGATAATGGATTTATCCTCACAAAGACAGTACATACAAAGGGCTGTTAATGCAACAGTTGATTTAACAACAACAAGTGCAACTTTAATTTATACAGCACCTAGCGGTGGTGATTTTGACTTTGCAATTATTGAATCAATTTTAGTAACAGAGGATGGCGGTCAACAAACAAATTTTACTTTAACCATGACAAATGATGACTCTGTGGTGCATACGCTATGGTCACAATACAATATAAGCGCACATAATACAGTTGAATTATTAACGAGAAGTTTAATATTAACAGCAGGAGAAATTATAAATTGCACAGCTTCTCATGCAAACAAATTAAGTGTAATTATGAGTATCGTTGAATATGGAAAAGGCGATTAATAAAGTCTTAGAATACTAAGAAGCCTATACAATTAACAATGTAGAAGCTAAAATAAGGAATGGAAATAACATCATCTGCATTAAAAATAAACGAAGATATTGTACAAAAAGATATCAGTAAGTTTTTAAGTGACAAAGAAAATAAATTAAAATTTAGAAAAAAGGTAAAAGAATTTGAAGCAGCGTTAAACGATTTTTCTACAGAAACAGGCCAGGATGAAAATCTTCCAGCCATTCAGGGGTATGAAGAAGGTTATGTTACGCATGACTTTGCAGATGGACAATATATTAGAGCTATTACTATGCCAGAAGGGTTAGTTGTATCAACAAAAATACACGCTAAAAACCACCCATTTTTTGTTATGAAAGGCAAGTGTTCTGTTTATACTGAAAATGGTATGGAGACTATAGAAGCTCCGTATCATGGAATAACTTATTCAGGCACAAAAAGATTATTATATATACATGAGGAGTGTGTTTGGATAACAGTTCATCGTACCGATAAGTTAAGTGTGGAAGAGGTAGAAGAAGAGGTTATTGCAAAAAACTTTGATGAAAAAGAATTTTTAACAATTGACACTAAACAAATAGATAACTTAATAAAACAATTGAGGAATAAGCAATGAGTTTTGCAACCACAGCAGCGATAATTGGAGCGGGTGCAGCAGCCAAAATGGCATTTGATCCCGAAACAGGAAAGCAAACTACACAAATAGATCCGGCTCAACAGGCCATGTATGAAGATCTTTATAGAAGATCTAAAGGCATAGCCGCACAACCATTTGTACCTTACACAGGTAAAAGAGTTGCTGGATTTTCTCCGGATCAACTTAGAGCCTTTCAAGCTACCCGTGGTATGTTTGAGGCCGGTCAACAATACGATCCGCTTGGAACACTTAGTCAATTAGGTCAACAGCCAACACCAGGTTTATTACAAGCAGATATTGGTGCATATCAATCACCTTATCAGCAACAAGTAATCGATCAAACCATGGCTGATATTCAGAGACAATCTGATATTGCACAGCAACTAGCACAATCAAGAGCAATTAAAGCTGGTGCATTTGGTGGTTCTCGATCTGCTTTACTTGAAACTGAAGCAACCAGACCTTACATAGAACAACAAGCAAGAACTTCAGCCGCATTAAGACAAGCTGGTTTTGAACAGGCACAAAGGGCCGCAGAATCAGACATTGAAAGACAGATGCGAGACAGACAATTCCAGGCTGGTATCCAACAAAATTTACTTGGCGAACAATACAGAAGCCTTGGATTGCTTGGTGGTATCGGTGGCCAACAACAACTCTTACAACAAAGAGCCTTAGATGTTCCTTATCAAGAATTTGGTAGAGCATTGGATTATCCAAAACAACAACTTGGTTTATTGGCTCAAGGCCTTAGTGGTCAACCTCAATTTGGTGGAACATCTGCTTATCAGCCATCTTCACTAGAAGGCGTAACAACTGCACTAAACATTCTTGGTTCTCCATTTGTGCAGGATGCTTTTAGTGGGATGAAGGCACCGCAACCATCTATGACACAACCAGCACAGCAAACATACTCTCTTGGCCCTGGATTCCAGACATATTACACTCCAGGCAGTTAATTAATTATGGCAAATTCATTTCAAAAACTAGCAGACATTCTTAACATCGAAACCGCAAGACTATCCGGTGATCCTAAAAGATTACAACTTGCATCACAGATGCAAGAACAAAAAGAATTAAAACAAGCAACCGCACAGAGCGAGGCTGAGATCAACAAAGCAATTGATGAGTCTAACTTGCCTGAAAGTCAAAAGAGATTATTAAAGGCTTTAAGCCTAAAAGAGAAAGCCGCCTTGTTCCTAGAAACACAAAAACCTGAAGAAGAAAAATATGCCAAAGGTGCAGATGATCTTCTTCGCTATACGACAGGTCCAAGAGCGGGTCAGCAAGTTTTTCCTGGAATGACAAAACCTATAAAAAAAATGACACCGGCAGAACAAATAAAAGCACAAGAAGCTGATGTTTTAAAAACTTTGAAAACTTTTCAAGAAGAAATTGAAGCTGGTACTAGAAAACTAGAACCGGATCAAACAATCATTGATTTCTTAGATGATTACGAAAAATTAATTCTTAAAAACTATATTGAAAGAGCACAGCAAGAAGATTCTTTGAGTGCTATTATTAATGCTTTTCAAGCTGGTTCCGGTCAGTCTCCCTTAGAAATTTCACAAGTAGAATAATAGAGGGTAATTATGCCGGTCTATCAAATTAAAGATCCGAAAACAGGAAGGTCTTTAAAAGTCACAAGTAATCGACAACCAACTCCTCAAGAGGCTCTTGATCTGTTTGCAGAATACTCTCCTGAAAGAAAAGAGATGGACAAAGCTTTGTCTATGGGAATTGATCCATTTGGTTTAACTCCAGAACAGTCGACTCAAGCAGTTGAAGAAAAACAAAAATTAGATGTTCTTACCGGAGCAGAGCAAAAAGATAAAATTACCGAAGAACAGTTGGTTAAGACTCCTGAGTGGATCAAGGCAGCTAAATCTGTATATAAATTAAATGAGGGTGATGATGCTCCTGGTTTAGATTCAGATAGAGAATATGCAAACTATGGTCTTAGATACATGGGTTGGTTTAACTATAACTTTCCTAAAATGGGTTTAGAGGCAACGCAAGTTCAGTATGGAACCGATGAACAAAAACAAGAGTTTATTAATCTTATGGAACTGTATGATGAAAAAGCTCCAAGTGCTGCTGGTTTTGGCAGAGCAATAAAAGGTATAGCAACAGACCCAACAACTTTGGGGGGCATTGCGGCCTTTGGTTTAAAGTCTGCATCTAAAGAAGCTGTTAAAAAATCTATAAAAGAAGCATTAAAGGTTGGCACGAAAGAATCTATTAAAAAAGCCGGTCAAGAAGGATTTAAACATGGCTCTAAAGTTGGTGCCATTGAAGGTGCAATATATACTGCGGCAGATAACGCACTAAGACAGACAGCAAAAATTAATGCTGGTGTACAAGACGAATACAGTCTTGGTGAAATAGGCCAGGCATCTTTGTTAGGTGCTGGTGCAGGGGTTGCATTGGGCGGATCTTTTGGTGGATTAGGGGCATATAAATCAGCCGGTGGAAAAATAAATCCGTTTACAAAAAAATCATTACAAGCCGGTGATGAAGATGTTGTTGTTCCAAATGAAATTAAACCTGAACAACCATTTAAAGAGTTTGAAGATTTAGATCCAGAAATTAAAATAAGAAGTCCTTTGCAAAAACAAATTTATTCTTTTGTGAAAGAAAATCCACAAAGCGGTCTTGCTGATATAAAACAATATTTTAAAGAAGATTTTAATAAGATAAGAGATGCGGCAAATAACTTATATGAGAAAGGTTATTTAACCAGGCCAACTTCTCAAGAAAAATATTCTGTATCAACTCCAATAATAAAAGAAACGGATCCGTTTGTCTTAAACGAGGATACTGGTTTAATTACCAGGAAAGTCAATACAGTTGATTACACCATAGCACCCACAGAAAATAATAAATTTGAAGTATTTAAAAGTGGCAAAAGAACTAAAAAAGAAATAGATGCAGAATTAGAAAATGTTTTTAAAAACAAAAAAGCTGAAAACCTTTCTAACAAACAAATTGATGTCATTAGAAATGACTTAACAAAAGAAACAATTAATAAACCTACAAGAATTTTTGATAATCTTGATGAGGCTAAAGACTATATAGAAACTATTTCTATCTCTAGGAATTTACCGCCTTTACTTCGGCCAGAAAAACTTATTGAGCCAAGAACAGCCAGGGATTATATTAGATCTTCTATTGATAAAGACTACTATGAGTTCGGAGAACTTACCGGTGCTATAGGAGATAGAAGGGGTCAGATACCAGTTTGGGCCAGGGCAAGAAAACCAAATGCTACACAAGCTTTGCGTGGTCAGGGTCAAGGAATTAGGGATAAAGACGAGATCTTTGAAAGAATGGCTGAAGATCAATTCTATCCCGGTAAAAGTCCTGGAGATGATATTCCTCAATCAATATATGATGATTTGGCAGAAGACAGAATTCACCCAGACGATCAAGTTAAGTATCAGCAAACAATATTAGAGAATCAAAGAAAAGAAGCAGACATTCAACTTTTACGAGATAATGATTTTGATGTAACCAAAATGACTGACGAACAGGTTGCCGAAGCATTGGATGATATTCAATCAGGCATGGTTCCACCCAAATGGATAAATGAACAAGCACCTGAGTTTGATGAGTTGTTGGAAAGAAGGACTTTTGCTAACGAATATTCAGAGCAGTTTGCCAGAGAAATAAGAGACAGACTTCCGGCAGAAGCAATAGAGCCAGATTTTACTCCGGCAATTACAACCAAAAACTATAAAGAATATTTAAGAATAGGAACTCAAGTTTTGGAAGACCTTAATATTCCGCTTAGTAAAAAAAGAATTACAGATCAAATTTTTGAAACTATTTCTTTATTGAATGTTAATGATGATATTGCAAAATCTTTTAATAAAGTTTTAGCTAAAAATGATTTGACAATGGATGAGTTTAATCAATTGGCAAGGTTTGGCATATCCGAAGATGCAAGAAGAATGAATCTTGCCGGTCAAGCCAAAAAAGCAATAGAGAAAAAAATGTCTCAAGAAGCTTTAGAGGTTTTAGATACTGTGGTTAATGAGGCCAAAGACACATCTTTTGCAACAAGATTAAAATATTTAAAAGAAATGGATAATCTTAGAAGGGGTTTATTAGTTACACAAATAGGTACTGCGGTTAGGAACTTTTTATCGTTAAATCCAATTAGAACCGGTCTTCATACCATGAGCAGATTGGTTAATGAGGCATTAAATGTAACGATTAATCCTGTGAGGGATTTGCTTGGAAAGGAGCAAGTGCCTGTTGATATAAACAATATTATTGGTTTAGCAATGAATATATCAGTCGATGTTAAATCTGCAAAAAAAATTACAGACTGGGCGATAGAACATTATCCAAAGCAAAAATATAATTTGTTTACCACTTACGCCTCAGAGGTTGCGGATCATTCAACAAAAGACAACAAAGTTTTTAAATTTTTACAAAAGGGTGTTGATGGTCTTAACTGGTTAAATAGAACGCAAGAGTATTATTTTAGAAGGGGGATGTTTGCTACATCTCTAGCTGATAGTTTGAGAAAAAGAGGTTTAGATATTAAAAAAATAATTTCTGAAAATAATATAGATGCAATACCTGTTGAAGATATACAAAATGCAGTAAACGATGCACTAGATTACACCTACGCCTTAACACCCAAGGCTGTAAAAAAACGAAACAATATACACGATACTGGTAATTATATAGCTACTGAATTTATCAAACTAGCAAATATGATTCCCTTTGTTACAACTGCGGCATTGCCATTCCCAAGATTCATCGTAAATGCACTAAGGCATTTGTTTGAGTATAGTCCTTTTGGCTTTACTACTTTGTTAAGTGAAAAAGAAATGGCAAGAATAGCAGCCGGTGATTTAAACCAACTTTCAAAAGCTGTTGTCGGATCTGCTATGCTTTTAGCCGCAATAGAGGCAAAAAGAAAAGGATATGGTGGAGAAAAATGGTATGAATTAAATGGAACTGACGGAACCACAATAGACACCAGGCCATTCTTTCCAATCTCAGCATATTTACTTGCAGCAGACCAGATAACAAGAATAGAAAGCGGCAGAAAGCCTCTTGAGGCAAGAGAATTATTAGAGGGAACAACTGGTTCTACTTTTAGATTTGGCGTAGGCTTACGAGTTGTAGATGATCTGATCGGAGTTGTTGATGGAACCAGAGATGAAAAAAAATTAACTGAAAAATTACAATCATACGCTGGTGACATTGCATCTACATTCTTAACACCAATTAGACAATTTAATGATTTTGTTGATTCGCAAGGTTTGTTTCCAGAAGAACAAAAATTTAGAACTGCTGGTGATAATTCTTTCGGTGAGATTTTTCAAAAAAATATACCATTCTTAAGAGAAAAATTACCATTAGTAGAATCGCCAACTAGAGCAGAGGCACCAGGAAGACCGCAAAGAGTAAGGATTCCAGGAACAAACATAACCATTCCAGGACCAGCCGCTAGACAATTGTTTGGTGTTCCTGTTATAGAGCCAAAAAATATTGCAGAAAAAGAATTAGATAGACTTGGTTTTAGCCGAAGAGAGATTGTTCCATATACTGGCGATAGGGTGTTGGATCAAATTAGATACAAATATTATGGACCTATTATTGAGATTAGATTAGAGCAAGTTATAACTGGTGATAAATACAAGGCATTAAGCAATCCTTTAAAATCAGAAATGTTAAGAAAAGAATTAACAAAAATTAGAGCCAATGAAACACTCAATAAACTTATTGAGGCTGAGGGCAGAAAAGATAATAGATATGCAAAATATTTATATAGAAAGTTGCCAAAAAATATTAGAAGAGCACTGGCACAGGCAGGAATTGAATTAGAATAAAATGCCCCTAGCAACAGAACGAGTTGGTCGTTTTGGTGAATATCTCACAGCCGCAGTCCTCTCTCAAGTTTGCGATACAGTAGCAGTTGTACCTCACAACGCATCCGCAGACATCATCTTTGAACACAACCTAAAACTGTATAAGTGCCAGGTCAAAACCCAATCTAAGATAGAAGAACGCAGAGGCAATTGGCGGTTTGATATGCGGAAGGGCCAAAGAGTTGCTCATAGAAAATACAAAGATAATGAAATAGATTTGTTTGCTTTTGTGGCAGTACCGCATAGAAATGTGGTGTTTTCTAAGCCTTTAGACCAAGCTCAACTAACCATCAACGATGAGCACATGAAGAACAATGATGCTGTTAGAAACATCATTGATATACTGGAAGACCTTAGTTAAAGACTTTCAATATCAAATATAACTTCTTGATCCTTGTAATGCTTAACGGAGTTAATTCCTACTTGTAGAAAATACTCCGCTAATGCTTGAGGATCTTTATTTTCCAATCCAGCTATATCAATAAGAGATCGTGCAATATATCTGTTTATATAAACAGGCGTATTGTTATTTCTCTCATTCATTACCGGATCTTCAAAATCAGATAAGTTCATTGCCATACTCCTATAAGGATTTTTTCAATAGTTCCTCTGGTATTTTATTACCATCACTATCTAACCCAAAAACTTTTTCAAGTTCCAGATCTATGTAATGCTTGGCCTTAAAGAGATCTTCAACCTTATCGTGCTTATCTCTGGTCACAAGTTTAATTACATTCCCCAAACACCAACCAATGTTGTTAGCGATAATATAATCTATCGGCTCTATATTGGTCCCCTTATTGTAGTGATCTCCACCTACCTGGTTGTTGGAAGCCAAGCGATCTCTTGCTTGATCCCAATCCTGCGGTGTAGCTTTGTCTATTGACATAAATACTCCTTATTTTTTAATAAATATTACCATTATTAGTAATATTGAGGTATTATAGGTGAAATCTGAGAAAAGGGAAATTTATGGAAATTAAAGATCTAAAAGAATTTGACATCACCAACACTATAGACGCTGACGAACTATCAAGAAGATGGGGAGTTAGCAAAAAAACAATAGACAATAAAAGATCAAAGGGAATGGGGCCTGGTTATTGGAAGATAACAGGAACTATTTTATATGATCTTGATGATGTAAAAAGAATAGAAAAGGAATCTTACATTTCCAACAATGCCTAGTAAACACGCACTACTGTCCCCCTCGGCTTCAGATAAATGGACTGTCTGTCCTGGTATGCCTAAACTTGCATCACAAGTTCCGTATACCACAAGCATCCCTGCTGTAACTGGTACTTTGGTTCACCAAATGTCTGAGATATTAATGAAAGGCCACTTAGATGGTGATATATCTTTAGAAGATTATTGGCTTGGCAAGGTTGAGATGGTTGAAGACTTTGAGATAGAGATAGATCAAGAGATGATTGATTGTGCAAAGATCTATACAGACTATGTGGAGGCAAGAACAAAAGAACTCAATGGTAAGTTGCTTATTGAAGAGCAAGTATCAATGGAAGAGATAAGCGAAAACATATGGGGTACTGCTGATGCAATTATTCTTTCAGAGGGTCGCATATGTGTAATAGATTTAAAGTCTGGGAGATGGCAAGTCTCACCGGAATATAACAAACAGCTAATGATCTATGGCCTGGGTGCATTAACCAGGTATGGCAATGCTGAAACAATTATGGAACTAACGATAGTTCAACCTAGAGGAGTAAAGAAAGAACGGGCGGTTAAGACATGGGAAACCACCGGAGAAAATCTTGCTAACTGGGGATTTGATTTTCTGAAACCACGGGCGGATGCTTGTATGGATGAAAACCCTAAATATGTATTTGGGGATCATTGCAAATTCTGTAACGGACGCAGTCTTTGTGAAACTTTTAAACTTAACACGGGAGAAAAATAATGTCTGAAGAACCGGTGATCGTCTTCGAGGAAGGCGGTGTGGAGTATAAAGAGTCTGAGTTATCTGCTGAGGCTTCTATTATATATAACGAATGGAAAGCTGATTTACAACAAAGGGAGCGTCTTATAAAAGATATAAGAAGGCTTAACATTTTGTTGGATTACAATAAAAACGAATTAAAACAATTACTTGAAGGGGGTAAAAATGTCGTTAGCTGATATAAGAACTAAATCAAAAAAGAAAGCACCTAGGATTGTTGCCTATGGTGGGGCCGGGGTAGGTAAAACTTACTTTGGTTCACAGATGCCAAATCCAATTTTTGTATTAACAGAAGATGGTATGGGTACAATTGATGCACAACAATTTCCGTTGTGTAAATCTTTTGAGCAAGTCATGGGTTATCTACAAGATCTAATTGATGAAGACCACGAATTTAAAACTGTGGTTATTGATTCATTAGACTGGTTAGAACCATTGATTTGGGATAAAGCCTGTCAAGATAATGGTTGGAAATCTATTGAACAACCTGGATATGGTAAAGGTTATGTAGAGGTGCTTAGATACTGGCGTCAATACATAGATCTGTTAAATGTCTTGCGTGAAGATAAGGGTATGATTATTTTGCAGATTGCACATAATCAGATTAAAAGATTTGAGTCTCCAGAGATAGAGGCTTTTGATAGACATGAGTTAAAACTGCACCGCAAGGCCGCAGATTTAATTTTAGAACACAGCGATTGTTGTTTCTTTGCAAACTATAAACTTGGTACTGTTAAGGTCCAGGGGAAAGGTGGAACAATGACAACAAAAGCGGTGGCCGGAGATGTGGTTGCTTACTGTCGTGAGAAACCTGCCTATCTTGCAAAAAATAGGTACGCATTGCCGGATGTTCTTCCATTCTCATGGCCGGAAATTAGAAAGGCCATGTTGGGGGAAGATAAAGGTGAGTAAGTTGGGGGAAGTCGAAAGAACAAAACGTGTTATGGCTAAGATCCAAAAGTTATTAAATCCTTTGATTGATAGCATGGATCCAGATAACAATGATTTGCCTCTCGATGGCTTACATCAACTTATTTGTATTAACCAAGACTGTGAAGAGTTCGTGGAATATATCTCGGACTATCACAGCTACGATCCAGGATAAGGAGTAAATATGGATTTAAGTAAGTATAAGGCTCAGGCCGAAAGTAGTATTTTGGAAGAACTCGAACCAGGAACATATGATTTTGAATATGTTTCTGATGAGGAAATCCAGGGTAAAAATGGATGGGTGGCTTTAAAGGTTCTCTTTAGAGTCGTTGATAAACCTAACTTTATGATTGGTCATGCTTTTACAGTAGACCATGATACAAGTGAAGGTGCGATTAACCTTGGTCTATCATCATTGCATGGATTGGCACTAGCCTGTGGATTTCCGGATGGTTTTCCAGACGATAGTTCTGCACTTGTTGGTTCAAGAGTAAGAGCACACGCAATTAAAGATGCAAAAGGCTACATTGCTATTGATGATATGAAAGGCAAAGGGTGGTCGGCACCCAAGCTAACAAAAGAAGTAAAAGCGGATGAGCCTGTTTCCAACAGCGAAGCGGAAGACAACATCCCATTTTAACTTTTTAAAATCAGATAGGCCCTCACTATGCGGTTGCTGTGGTGATCCGGTGGGGCCTCTTCTGGTCGAGGTTGATGGTAAATGGTTTGGAGCCTGTAGCATGGAACATCAAGAAGAGATTAAGAAAGGCAATAGATCGCCCAAGGTGGCACAAGTATCTAAAGCCGGTGTTCTTCATGCCAAATCTAAACTAAAAGAAAGATATAAGGAATTTTCTGTTAAAAATAAAAGCTGGGCGTTTCGTGATTGGAGTGAGGACGATAGGGTTAGTTTTTTTGAGAGTTATACCAGGGAATATTTAAAACACGCCAACGAAAGGGCAAGGAACGGGGTAGATGGATCTTACGAAATACAAGATAAGACACGGACTGAATAAAGATAAGAGTTATTTAGAAAAAAACAGAGGCAATGAAGCTGATCTTATTGCAGAAATGCAAACAATAGGATTAAATGTCGGCTTCCTAAACACAAGTGGGGATCTAGTAAGGATCCCAGTACAAGCAACTCCGGGAGTGAGGCCGGATAAAGGTAATGAAAAATCGGGTTGGTATGTTATTAATGTTGTTCATAATCACATATTCGCAACTTACGGAAATTGGAGAACGGGGTCGGAATACAAATGGAGTTCTGTCCAGATCAATACACTTACTCCAAATGAAAGACAAGATCTACAGTTAAAGATGCAACAGGCCCAGGAAGAGGCCAAGAAACAAAAGCTGCAAAGATATGAGGAAGTTGCAAAAGATTGTCAGAATCGTTTTCAAACTTACTCAGAGGTTATCAAGCATCCTTACCTGGAAGCTAAACAAATCAAAAGTTATTCTTTAAAACTACACAATAAATCTTTGGTCGTGCCTATCTACAATGTAGATGGTGAAATTAGATCTCTGCAATTTATCCAGGAAGATGGATCCAAAAGGTTTGTATCTGCTGGACAAGTCAAGGGTAATATCTTTTTAATTGGTACAGATTTTAATTCTTTAAATAAAGTTGAGTCTCTGGTCGTGGTTGAGGGTATGGCTACCGGTGTAAGCGTATGGGATGCAACACAAATACCGGTGGCTTGTGTTTTTTCAGCTAACTTTGGTAATGATGCGGTAGAAAACATAAGAAAAAAGACGGACGCCAGGATCTATTTAGCCTTTGATAATGATAAAACTGATATCGGACGTAAGAAAGCGGAAGAGATAGCCACCAGATATTATAATTGTTTAGTTAGAATCCCATCCGTTGAGGGTGATTTCAATGACTTGGCTATCAAGCAAGGCCTAGATGCAGTTAAGTTAGAGATAAGCGATCAAGGTTTAGGGATAAGAAGTTTCTCTATTAAACAATTAAAAGGTGATCCACCGCCTCGTTCCTGGTTGGTTGAGGGATTGTTAGAGAAATCTAAACCTGGATTATTAGCGGCAGTCGGTGGTGTTGGTAAAAGTATGTTGGCTTTAGATCTAGCGATCAAAGTATCACAAGGTCATGGCACCTGGTTAAATAAACCAATTAAAAATGCTGGTAATGTTCTTATGCTGATGGCCGAGGATGATAGAAGCGAAGTCTTTAGACGGACCAAAGCGTTAGATAAAGGCGATAAAAGATTTGATGCGGAGTATGACGTTTTTGCCTATACAGTTCCAGATGCACCTAAACCATTAATATTATTAAAAGATGATGCTAGAGGATTAGATCTAACACCCGAGGCCCATGAGTTAATCAATGAGATATCAACGATTCCAGATTTATCTTTGGTTGTGATAGATCCAATACAATCTTTTGTTGCAGCACCTATTACAACGAGCCAGGAAGCGGCTCAATTGTATTGTCAGTTCTGTTCTTCCATTGCATCAAAGTTTGAGTGTTCCGTTTTATCTATTCATCACATGAGCAAAGCCGGACTCCAGGCCCAGGAATCAAGTTGGGATTCTCGTTCGTCAATCAGAGGATCCGCCGCTATCGTGGATGGAATGAGGATGGCCGCCACTATATCTTTGGCAGATGAAAAGACTGCGGAAAATATTTGTGCGGATGAGGGATTAGAATTTGATAGAACCAGAGTTGTAAATTTCCAGGTGGTCAAGGCTAACTCTAGCGAGATGGATACCAATGCCATGACATTGATTAGGCGTGAGGCAGTTCTGGAAGTCTATGAAAAACAAAACATTAACTTTGATTTTTAGAATGAGTAAAGAATTAGAAATGCCCACAAACGTGATAACTTCGTTAAGGGTAAACCATGGACCAGGTAAAGAAAAGCTCACCACGGGCCTCTCAGAGCCTCGGTTTTTTAAGATAGAGGTAAAATTTTATGAAATGTTTTAATTGCAATGCAAATATGAAACTCACCAGAGAAAAAGATATTAGCCGGTATAACAACCTATTCGATCTTAAATTAAGTTTTGAGTGTTTGAGTTGTGGGGCAGTTGCTAATGCGTATCCGCCTAAAGATGATGAGCCAGAGGTCATAACAAATGAATGACACAGTCAAGGCAGTCATTTACATGGATGGTGCCATAGATCTTAACCAGGATGAGTTAAAGGAAAAGTTTAAACAGGCGATTGAGGATAACACCATCAATCATTTTGAAATAATAACCGGGAGAAAAGATAATGATTAATTACCCATGCGGATGGTTTGATGTTGAACAGTTACCAGGGGGATCTTATGAGCGGAAAGGGTGATAAGCC
>Ga0208134_1001228_pt1 | contig 15094 bp, 31 predicted proteins | sample VirMetDEL_Mar_31_FD_184515 | JGI IMG/M metagenome (GOLD analysis project Ga0208134, IMG submission 184515) | Aqueous microbial communities from the Delaware River and Bay under freshwater to marine salinity gradient to study organic matter... | ecosystem: Environmental > Aquatic > Marine >... | reverse complement strand
AGCCCTCACCCTCTACGGCGAATTGACCAAGTGTAGTTGTGCCTTGCTCTATTTCTAGGTGTGACTGCGCCAACTTCTCATCGTCTAACACTAAATCGGCAATCTGCTTATCTACCTCTTGAGATAACGTGACTGAGCGAACACCAGAAGCCTTCATTTGCTGCAAGAACATTAGTTCTTTGTCGTAATCACGAAGGTCGAATGAGTCAGGGTAGAACACCTCAACATCTGGGGTAACGTCCTGCCAGTTACAAAATAGCGTCCACATCTGCTCCTCTGCTAACTCAAGCAAGTCTGCCTTCTCTGACAGCTTGGCGTTGAGCATTTGGAACTCAGTTTGCATAGCCACGCCAGACATAGTTATTGCTTCAGTGCCACGGACTGCGCCCATGTGAGCCATGCGGTTGATTGCCTGAACTTTGTCTTTGATGCTCTCGCGTATTGAGTCTATGTTCTGGCCTGATGGCTGTAGCAAATAGGGTTGCACCTTGCCGTCCATATCATCGGACACGTTAATTACTGAACCCGCCCCAGCACTTGCGTCAGTGTCATAGGTCTTAACTAGGGAGGGGTGGTTACTTATGCGAATCAACTGTTCTATCTCAGACAGTTCTGAGTAAATGGCCTTTTGCATATAGCTGATGTCTGCAAGGTCTGATATGCCAATACCTCGACTAACGCCACGCGCAGCCGGTAGGTATACCGCTGGTATCTTACCTAGTGGGTTGACCATCTCATCTAGCTTGCTTTCTTTGTCGCCGTCAGACTTCCAGAACTCAACGCGGTCTTTGTACCACAACCGGAAATAACTCACTTTGGTTGTAGCGTCTTCACGGTCTACTGACTCACGCAGTTTTAGGTAAGTTAGTTCAAAGCGGCCTGATCGTGTGCGGTCCCACTTCCAGTCAAATACATTCTCTGGGGTGAACAGTGAAACATATGGCCTGATTTCTTGGTCTAGTTCTTCTGCTCTTGTCGTGGCATTAGACTCTGGCTTGTCTACAACTATCCACACATTGCCATACACACTCGCCCACACCTGTGCTTGCTTCATAAAGCTATTGAGGCTCATACCGTCTAGGTCTGCGTCATCAATGAACTGCTCAAGCGCAGGATTACCAGCCAGTGAGTTGTAAACTCGAACAGGTGGGGTGCGCCATAGAAATGAACTGTAGATGTGAACCACGTTCTTGCAGTGGTTATCTAGCGGGGTTAGCGCTATACGTCTGGCGTATTCATTCTCTGACTCGTTCAAGTATTCGGTTAGGTAACTGCCGTCTTGATACTCTTGACCGCCGATATATGAGCGGAGGTAAAACTCCCAGCGGTTCTCGTTGTTGTCATAGTCAACGTGTTGGTATTCGATATTGGTGCTCATCAACTCCACCTCTGTGGTTGGGTAATTTGGTTCTGTTTTCTGATTGGGTACAGGTACTCGACCAAGTAGCCCAGAGCGTCGTTCATGTGATCAAAGCCGTCATCTTTATTCGGCTGGCTTGTTCCGTTCTTGTAGGTTTGCCGCTCCAGTGAAGCGATAGTCTGCTTGCACTGAGGGTCAACGTATAACGCCCTCACCCCATTTGTAGAGCAAAGGCGGCTGTTTACTGCGTTAATTCTGTCACGAATGGCTGGGTGTGAGTTCCGCACCTTAATCGTGAACCCTGCGTTCTGTAGTATAGAAAGGTCAGTCCTACCCCCTGCGCTGGTCTTTCGCTGCTTACTGGCTGGGTCTGGATAAACTGTTATACGCCGATTTGGATACCGCTGCTTGATTTCGTCTGCCATCTCATCAGTATTTGAGCCGTACATCACTATCTCATCAACTGCGCTTAATACCTGCCCTTCTCTGACGCATACAACGGCGCTCATAGGGTCTAAGTTAAAGTCCATACCAATATGTAGGTCATCAGTCAAAACGCCTCTACGCACGCTCTCCTCACGATTGAACGCATAGTAGATGATGCCGCTGTAGTTAACAAACTTGGCCTCATACTCTTGCTGAAATGTGCGCTCATCCAGATCAGCCTTCGCAGCCTCAATTTCTTCTGCATCAACATTGCCGCCCTCGATGGTGGTGTACTGGAAAGACTGCCAGCCCTCCTCACCATCAACGCCCCTAGTCCACACGTCATAAAAGTGGTTGCGGCCTTTCGGGGTTCCAATAAACACCGCAGACCCTTTGCGGTCAGACAGTGAAGGTCTTAGAACTTCAAACCATGCCTCTGGTCGCATATCAGCGAACTCATCTAGCACTACAAAGTCCAACGCCCTCCCCCTCAAATTATCAGGCTTCTCTGCCCCTTTAAGTGAGATGGTTGAGCCATTGCGTAATAGCAAACTTAATGCGCTTTCATTCTTCTTAGTTATGTAGCCAGCGGGGAGTGCGTCATTAAGCATATCCCACGCTATCTCTTTTGCCGCTTTGTAAGTCGGGGCTACATACCAGCAATTCCGATTCTTGCCGCCTAGCGCAGCCCTTAACAGTTCATGAGTTGACAGGAACGTCTTGCCAAACCGTCTACCAGCAACCACAGCCCTGAAGCGTGAATCACTGAAGAAGATGTCATCTTGTGGCTTAGTTAGCCTCACTTGCTCGCTCAATGACGATAGGTGGCAGGTCTTGCGCCTCTGGCTCTATGTGATCGGTCTGGCCTAACCAGTTCTTTCCTAGCCATACAAGCATGGTTGTATTGCCGTCCATAGCTGCGCTGTATTGCTTGCGGCGTAGGCTCATTTTGCCGTTGCTGGCCTTTTGTTTGAAATAATCCGAAAAACCCACCCCCTGCTCACGTTTACAGGCAGTGTTGAGTGTGTCGTAATCTACACCAAGAACAGCAGCTTGCTCCTCACCAGTGCAGTGAATAGCACACATCTTGTCCACTTGGTCCCAGTCTATTTGTGCCAATGGTCTAGCCATGTCGCTCTCCAACGTATTCAAAGCTGGCCGTTAGTCTTTCTATTGACTCAGCACCTCGCAAAACTCCTTTCGACTTGGCAACCCTTGACGGCTTGCGGGTCATTGCCCAAGCGGGGTTTTTTTGCAATCCAAGAACGAATGCGGGCGAACTGGTAACCAAACTCATACGGTACCCTTTCTGCTTATAAGAACCCGCTATTGCATCCATGAATGCAGCCCCAACACCAATTCCTTGATAATCTGGTTTAACCACGATTCGATGAATCCGCTTCATGTCTTTAACTATGGGATGCGGAAAATGTATTACCGAGCACCAAGCAACTGATCGGCCGTGAATCTCGCAGATGTATTTATGAGCCGCGTTGTTGTGTGAATGCGTCAAATAATGATGCTCCATAAACTCGGCCCACTCCCTTTGATTTGCTTTCCTGATTGTTGCTTCAATTTTGGGTCGCCTAAGACGCCTCCGACTAAACTGCATATCATCGCAGTTGAATACCCAGTCAGGCTCTAGCCATTCTTCAATGTCGTAATGACAGCTAACAGCCACAAACTTGCGGTCTTGTTTACGAATGAACTTCTGAATTGCAGACGAACCCAAACGCGCAACTAGTCTATCAACAACTGATGTAAACTCGTCGTATATGAATGGCTTGTCAGCTTCAAGAATCAACCTTGCAAGCTCTGCTCTCATTTTTTGACCATTGGACAACACATCAAACGGCTTCAACCAATCAGGCGGAGACGAAAACCCAACTTTAGACAAGGCTTCAGTTATCTGCTTTGCGGTTAACATTTCACTAAAATCATCTACAAAACTGTCGCCAGACCATTCATAGCCACTGAATAACTCATAATCCTGAAACATACGCTTGGCTATTGTTGTTTTTCCGGACCCGCTTGCCCCAACAATTAATCCAATGTTCCATTCAGCATCTTCTATCGGAATGCTGACATCAAAAGTTTTGGTAACCACATCCATATTGCAGTCAAACATTGACTTAATTTTGTTGGCTCGGAACGTGTTGCTGGTTTCTGATTTGATTACAAACTTTGAACTCGGCACTTATACCCCTCCGAATCCAAACGATTAAAAATTTTTTCCTGTTCAGATTCGTCGCTACATTCAACAACAACAGAAAAAGACTCAGCATAATCAACTTCTTGCACGACATGCTCTTGTGGTTCATCAAACATCTTGGCGAGCTCTATTTCGTCCATGCCTGTTAAAGTTAGATCAATATCCAATTCTGCCAACCGCTCGATTTCGACAGCTAACAAGTCGTAATCCCACCCCCCATTTTCAGTGAGTTTGTTATCAGCTATAACGTAGGCTTTGCGCTGTGCTTCGCTTAACCCTTCGAGCAATATAGTGGGCACTGTGTTCATATTGAGTTTTTGTGCTGCGGCTAACCTTCCGTGACCAGCGATAATGCTGTTGTGCTCATCAATTAAAATAGGGTTGTTAAAACCAAACTCTTGAATGCTTGCTGCTACCTGCGCCACTTGTTGATCGCTATGGGTGCGTGGGTTGTTTGCATAGGGAATTAGATCTGTAGTTGCTACATAAGTGACTTCTAAATTCATACTTTCCGCGTCTTTTCAAATGATCTCATTGCGCCCAGCCCTAGCATACCCATCAAAACGGGCATCATAGTCTCTAGTGGAACAAGGGGAATGACAATGTCATACCCAATAAGAGCTAATACAAAGTTAGAGAATGGGATTGTGATAAAGTTCCCAAACATGCCCATCGTACAAACCCAACCCAATGCCGGCCTCCAGCCGCTAACAAATATACTAGCGTGCGCTGCTTCGATCTTGTTTACTTCTAGCTGCAAAGCTGCATTTTTGTGCGCTTCTTTCTGCGCTAATGTTGCAATTTCATGCGCCAGCCTAGCCTTCTGGTCTTTGTCTTCAATGAACTCAGATAGTAAGCCAGTAACAGGCCCGACGAGTTCTTTGACAATACCAAAACTCAAATCTCTGCCCTCACACCCTGTATTTTAAGGTCGAATGATTTACCGGCTTGAACGAAAAACTCAGCTACCGTGACTCTGCTGTCATACACCGCTGGCTCTAGCGCGTCACTGTTGAACCTACTGCCAAGGCCGATACAGCCCTGCACATCATGTGGGAAATTAGCAACATGAAACAGAATAAACGTGCGGTCTGGCACATCGAGAATTTGCACAACGTCTTGGAATCTAGTGCCGCTAAACGGCTCGCACCTATACTCACCCTCTGGGATGCAACTAACGTTGGGCGCGTTGTTTTTCCAAGGTCGCTCAATGGTATAGCAAGACCAATCGCCAACCCATACTTTGCCAAGGGTGCCGCTGTCAAGATAAGCAAAACGCTCTAAATAGACCATTTACTGTCCTTGTTATTTCAATTTGCCTGTGATAGCCCCTATTTTACCCCAAAAACTGCAAGTATTTGCAAGTTTTATTGATATTTTGCACTTTGCCCCTTTACATCTTAAAGGTTTTCTTTATAATGAACGCCATCAACAACGAAAAGGAACGAACAAATGACCAACCAAGAAAAAATAGATCAACTCATTGCTGAAGTTACTGCCCGAATCGAAGCCGACGAAGCTCACGCCAAGCAGTTTACTTTCACTAAGTTTAATCACGGAACTCACAGAGGCGTTCAGGCCCAAGTTGACGGCAGCTTCAACTGCGTTGCTTTCGAGGCGGTTCGCTTTACTAAATCTTCAAACGGCTGGAGAGTAAGTTTATTGCCAAAAGGTGAGTATCATTTCGAGGAAGGCCACGGCTGCTTCTCTACATTAAAAGAAGCCAAGCGCCACGCTCTTCAATATTCAGGGGCCGCGTAAGCGGCACCACCCACCCCAATAACTTTAAGGAACGAACAAATGTCTACTAGAGCAACCTACCGAATCAAAAGCGGCTTCAGCACAGTAACCCTGTACATTCACCACGATGGATACCTGCAAGGCGCTGCTCAATACTTCCGCAACACTTTAGACCTAATGCGTATCAGTGACCGCGACCTACTAACCTGCTTTTTGTGGGCAAACAAGCGCGCAGAACTTACTGGTAGCCACGCATCACATGGCGATACCGAATACCGCTACGAGATAGAAAAAGAAGATGGTGTCTGGATTGTCAACGCTTATAAGCGCAGAAGCTATGACAGTGATGACTTTGACAGGGTTTGCAGAACGTCACTTTCTAAATTTGTCTATGAATACTCATCAACAGAGGCCGCGTAAGCGGCCCATAGGGGAAAGCAATGAGCTACGAATACGATACCGCAGAGGAAACTGTAAATGAAACTAGGACGCACCTTGTAAAGCGCCATTTAGAGAAGGGGCTAAAAAAATCTTGGTTTCGTACCGTCTGGAATTTTGAAGAAGCTGTAGTTAAATTTCCAAGAAAACCAATCAGGCAGCTTAAAAGAAAAGATGCTTTGGGCGGCGACATTGTTCAAGTATGGGAGGCATAGATATGAAACTACGCTACCCCCTCGCTTTATTTGTACTTGTTGCCCTTGGCCTCGCTGGTCAGGGTGACTTTGAAGAAGCACAAGCTGAAGAAGCCAGATATGCAGAACGCGTTTGCACTGGCGTTCACGGTGACTACCTCAAGCTTTCCCCTGACTGCTAACTAGCCAGACCTTCTGCTCCTCCTCATCCTCTGGCCTTTCGGCTGGAGGGTTTGGGTCATCATCAAACTCAACAAATTCACTGATGATCACAGTCACTTGGGTGTTCGGCTCCATGTCTTCAATTATTACGGTAGGCAATTTCTCTATCCTCCATGAACCTCTCACGCTCTAGCAAGTTGTTGATCTCCTGCTGCGCCTGTTCCAGCACTTTAACGTCTCGCGTTATTTGCCACTCAGTGAGTAATGTAACCACGTTACCAGCTAGATACCCAAGTCGGTTTGCGAGAATGTAATCAACCGGCTTAATCTCTTTCATCATTCTTCAACCCGCCATATCTGACCACGCCACTCATACTCCCCAGCATGGTGTACTTTTACGAACTCAGGTGACAAAAGAAAACCATCTTTGATCGTCAAAACTACAAAGCCGCTGACCCAGTTCTTTGGACCGTCTTCTGCGTAGTCGAAGGTAGGCTGGTGAGGGTTCGCCATTGTCCCGCATTGCACGCCGTATCGGTGACCCGTGTAATCAGACCAACTGTAGACTTGTTGCGCGTGTGTGTGGCCTGTGACGATGTGAGTACCTGCTTTCATCGTGTTGTTGTATGCTGCGTGAACGCCGCCCGCGATTCTATGCTTAATCACAATAGGTCGCTCTGCCCCACTTATCCACAACGACATCCCAAACACCCATTCTTTGAAATGGTCTTTTAAGTCGAACCCTACCACCCCGCCAAATTGGTTTGCATTGTTTGCGAGATATGAGTTGAAGCGCTGATCATGATTCCCGATAAGCCAGTACCTGTCACTCTTGGGGCTGGCCTTCTGTATCTCTTGCAGCCGCTTCTGGGCTGTGGATAACTCTTGCTCAACACTGGGCCGGTCTTCCCAATCATTCATCGGGTGCCGCCCAATAGAAGAGCCGTCTATTAAATCGCCGTCTAAAACAATAACTTTCGGCTTTAGTTTTTTTGCTAATTCAACGAAGGCAAGGTGGGCGGTTGTAACGGTGTTGGGTTCATAATGGCAATCGCTGCCGACCATGATTACACCATCAGTCACTTGTAAGTTGCGCCTGAACGACTCTCTGGGTCTGTTACTGCTGTCTAAGTGCGCTGGAACGTGCAGGATAGTCCCTAGAAGGTTTTCTACCCGCTTACGCTTCATGTGAACGTTGCGAATATCAACTTGGTACTTCCTAGCCATCTCCGCTGGCCCTAAAGCCTCGAACTCTCTGGCAAATTCTTCGGGGTCAACTGGGGTCTTTGACTGGCTCATACCTGCCTCGCCTTGCGTAAGCATTACAAAAGTGCGCAAATACTAACGCTTTCACGCCCTCTTCTCTAGCCTCTTTCGGTTCACGCTCCCAGACATCTCTTATCGCTGCGTCAGCGGCTTTCACCATGTCCTGCGCTATCGCCCTTGGTGATCTCATTTCAGCCCACCTCGCTCACCTAGCCTGCGCTCGTGCGCTTTAATCTGCTCTGTCCAATCTGAAATCATTTCGCGGTAGTCGGCTGCGTAGAATTTTATCGGGTCATTCTTGGTTGCCAGCATGTGCTCCACTTGATCTTTTCCTACCCAGTCGATCATAAAAAGAGTGTACTGCGCCTCTGCGCTACCATGCCTCATGCCGTACAAATTACATTTTTTGCACTGGACGTGAACATTGCTTTCTTCAAGCGCCCATCTACTTGATGAGCCTTTCGGGATAAAATGTCCGCCGTCCATGTTCTTATAGTGATCTAGCTTCCCGCAACACACGCACTTGCAATATCCATTGTCATCGGCTGCGCTGATTCGTGACAGCTTTTGCAGGGTCTTTAGTGCTTTGGCTCTCAATGTCTCAGCCATTACACCACCCTCCTCAAGTTAGCTTGCTTTGTTCTCTCAGCATCAAATGATAATTGTCCTAACATAATCTGCTTCTTTAGTTTCTCTACATTAAGACTTGAGAGTTGGACTGCCCGGTAATAATCGGCCCATTGCCCTCCCGCTCTTGTTTCAACTTCTGCTCTTGCTGCGCTTTCGCCAGTGTCCATGTGCGCCTTCTTTGTAACAGCCTCCCAGCTTTTAAGCTTTGTCTCATTCTCGATTGCCTCAACGCTCGCCCTCTCCCATTGTTCAATTCTTTCACTCAGTCTTTCTAAGATCCGGTCCATCCGATCATTCATTTATTTTTCCCACGTTGTGACATTTAGTGGGTTAGGTGGCCCACTAGCATATTCAGTCTTTATCAACAGCTGTATTTCCACCCCACCATTTCCAAGCTGGCCCAAACTTCGCCCACCTACCTATCTAAAAAAAGAGAGGGAGGATTTATGCCACCATTAACGGGTGTTCAATTTCGCGCCCCACTAATGCGCGCAGATTTCTGTTGAATTGTCTTTTGGTCGTTCTGCTCAACGGTTCAACCAACCGCACCATTTCTGGCCTTTGCTGTTTTTCTAAACAGAGCGAAAACTTTTTACCACAACTGAGTGTCGATTCAGCCTATGGATATCCATTTAAACGTTCCAGTCCGCCAAGAATACATCAGGGCGCACATCAAAAGGCTCAACTTCGCCATTTGTTAATTTGCAAACCTTAACAACGTAGTGGGCGGGGATTCGGCTTTTTCGCCATAGCGTCAATAGCTGCGGTGATATACCAACTTGTCGCGCCAATTCCGACTGGTTACCGCCGGTGGCTGATTCAACAATTTTATTGTACAGACTAGGTTCCATGATTCTTTCCTTAGTGCAAGGAAATCCAGAAAGTTTGATTTCCCTATTGAGCGCGAATACTAACCCAAAACAAACGTGAAAAAAAGGTTTATTTTCATGGCAAATAATGTTTCAATAACCCCCTCACTTAATAAAGAGGAACAAAAATGAACTTACCCGAACGAGAATTAAATCACCCCGAATGGTACGCCAGAGACTTAGGCGCTTGCAGCCAATGCAATGAACCTATGCTTCAGGTAGAAGATGAAGGCCATCACATCATCGCTTGCACAGTCTGTGATCTAGGCGGCGTTGCTGACAATGACCGCAAATTCAGCGTTCACTTCTACGGCCTGAAAGACGGCGAAGATCTACACTCATTTGAGAACGGAATCATTGCCGACAGCCGCACCGAGATGCAAGAACTCGCCGATTGGTGGCTAGAGAATATGCACTGGGAGGTTCTGCAAGTGCAAGGCAATAGAGACAAGCTGGTCAAAGCTGACGTATTAGAAAGCAACCCCGCTCAGCAGTATTGGATTTATGAGGAAGACCAAGAGATCGCTTGCATTGTGGAGGTTCTGTAATGGGTAAGGTCAAGTCAGAAATGTTCAAAGAAGAATTAAGTTTTGATGATTGTTTGCAGTTGCTAGACAGCCTGACGGTACACGAGACACCGCAGAAACTAGCCAAGCGTTACCTAGAAAACGATCTACCGCCAGTCAACACGGTTGAGCGGTTTGAGGCATTGCAAAAGTTAATGGATGCAGTGCAGAGGCAAAAATAGGTCAGGGAACCTCCTCTCCCCATTAGCGTGTGCCCGTCCGCGTGACCGAACAGACGGGACTAATTTAACCAAAAGGAAAAATCATGAAAGAAACCAACCTCATAGAGTCATTAGTGAAAGCGCAGTCAGAAATGACTCACGCGCAGCTAGACCAAATCAACCCGCAGTGGAAGTCAAAGTTTGCCAGCCTGAAGTCGGTAATCGACGCAGTGAAACCGGCCCTAAATGCAAACGGCATTTTTTTCATGCAGATCTCTCACCCCGTCGATGCGGGTGTAGGTATAGAGACAGTCTTTTGCAAAGGCGATGAGAAGTTATCCACGGGCGTAGTGGTTGTTCCAGTAGATAAAGCCAACGCACAAGGTCTGGGCAGCAGCATGACCTATGCAAAACGTTACTCATTGGCGGTAGCTTGTGGAATTTCTGCAAGTGAAGATGATGATGGAAACGCGGCAGCAGCAGCACCACCTCAACGCAAAGGCCAGTCAGTTGTTCGCACTGTGATTGAGCAAGAAGGCATTGTTGTAGATGAAACCAAGCGTGACGAATACGTCACTCAGTTATTAGCAAAAGTGACAGAGGTTGACACTGGCGGCGTGCAAGAGTTGGTCGATGAACTATCGACAGATTCAGATATGAAGATTGCGGTGTGGGCAGAACTGCCAAGCAATGTTCGTTCATTCATTAAGAAACTAGGGAAATAACATGGCTATGAGACCAAAAAATAGAGGCTTTTCACGAAAGGTGTTCGACCTGTTGGAGAAAAAAGGCCCAATGAGCCGCAGCACGATTGCTGAAGAAATGCGAAAGATGGGACACCCAGTTACATCAAAGCAAATCATCACCTGCCTTCAGAATATGAAGCAGAGACACTGGATTGAATATTCACAAGAAGATCGGCGCAAGTATGACATCAGGTCGCAAGCATTAAGAAACCAACGCGACAGGCAAGTTGAGATGCTTAACCAGAGAGGTAGGGTCGAAATTAAGCCGGTTGCGTTCAAGCCTTCAGTATCACCCACCCCAGCCGTGAAAACGCCTGAAACAGAAGAATTAAGGCCTCTATCGGCCTTTACTGTACCCTTTCCGATACAGGTTGCGGGTATGGTTTCAGTCACAGCAATAGTCACAGCGGTTAGCACCGCAATAGCAATGAGGATGTTTTAAAAATGGATAATAAGTTTGTGGATGGGTTTTTTGTTAAAGCACCAAGAGCTGGCGCGCCAGAATTCGTAAAAGGTAGCGTAAGCCTAAAGCGTGAGGAGTTTATGCGCTGGGTAGCTGCTCAAGAGGGCGAGTGGATAAACCTCGATGTGAAAGAGTCGGCGAAGTCAGGCAAATGGTACGCGCAGGTCAATGACTGGAAGCCTGCCGGCGGTATGCCACAAATGCCAACCTTCACACCCCCTTCTGCTCAACCCTTGCCAGCTTATGGCGCAGCAGATGACGGACTAGAAGATATACCGTTCTAATGTAAACTTGGAGGGCCGGTAGATTAAGCAGGCCAGCGGCAGGGTCAGCTTTAGGAGTTCCTCCTTTGAGAGATAGATTGGGTGAAGTATGTCCGGCTGGGAATTTCAGCATCAACGCAATCAACTGCCGCACCCTCTCAACCCCTCAACCGTCTCAACCGTCTCAAACCCAAAATAAACTTAAATAAAACCTTTACATCATGAAAGGAATAATTGATAATAGTTCCACATTAACAAAAAGGAACAAAAAAATGACTGAAAAAGAATTAAGCTGGTTCATGGTCGAACTTGTAGAAAAGAACGACCACCAAAACAAGCTGCACCGTCACATAGAAACCTCTCTCTTAGATACTTTTTGCGACTACTTAGACGAAGGGTTTAGGGTTTCTGCTGAAGAAGTGCAACAAATCAAATCAGCAATTTCAAACTTAGAGGCCGCGTAAGCGGTCTGGGGTAGGGCATGAGTTTAGTTATCATTAAAGCACCAAGAACAACTGCGGTCAGCAGTGATTTCAACAACTACGCGATCACAAAGGCGCAAGTTTTGCAGGCAGCAGGGTCGCACGCTAAAAAGATCAAATCAGTAGATTTTGACGCTGGTGGTTTTACAGTTTGGTTGAAGGCCAGTTTTGATTTTGGCTGCAATGAGTCTGGTTGTGCAGGGTTTGAATTTGACAGCGAATATGACTTGCTCAATTTAGTCAAAATTGACTGCCAAACAATTAAAAAGATTAGTCATGCCTAACACTACAAAACCTCTCACCCCGACTGAGGTAGAACAAGCCTCCCCTCGGTCTAGTGAATACAAGCTAGGCGACGGGGATGGGTTATATCTTTCAGTCAAACCTAACGGCAAGAAGTTCTGGTTATTTAACTACCAGCGACCTATATCAAAACGCCGCAACAATATGCACTTCGGCAGGTATCCAACTTTCAGCCTAGAGATGGCTAGGCAACTACGCGAACGAGCAAAAGAGTTGCTTGCGGATAATGTCGATCCACAAAAGCCAGACGGCGACAAAGAGGTGAGTATTTTGGACAACTTTATTGCTAGAGGCTGGCTAGGGAAGTACAGTTTTGGTTATCTTAGGTTTGCTCATAAACCTAATGTTTGGGGTGTGAGAACAATAACTGGCAGATTCATCGAGGCTCGACAGCAGAGCGAGGGCGGTGCCAAAGCTGAAGCAAGAACACTAATAGGAAAAGACGGATAATGGAAAAAGAAGAATTTACACAACTTTATGGCGCATGGTTTGCCCTCCACCCTTTTAAGAAACGAGATTGGCCAGAGCTGGGCAAAGTCCATTATGAGGCATTTGGCAAAGAACACGCGCAGACAATGAGAGAGGCGCTAGGCCAATTGACTGAGGAACTCGACAGCTTCCCATCACCCAAGCAAATCAGAACCAAACTTAACGCGCTAAACAATACCAAGACTGAAGTTGGTAGCGTTGTCCGTGACACGGCCCAAAACGAAGAAATCGCCTCTAGGCTGTTTGAGCACCTGTTAGGCATAGAGTACAACGGGGTTCCGGTTAAACGTCCAGACGGCGTACAGGCTTGGCATGAAGCCATAGTTGATGACGTTATCAACTCAGGTTTAGCAGATCATCATATGCAAGGCGCATATTCAACAATTGGGCTGAAGGTCATAAGGGCGCAAGCGTGAAGGAAACAGTAGAAGAGTGGATGACTAGAACAGGCAACAGGCCCACTCAGCTAGAATACTGCACAGTTGCGGGCAAGGTAATAATTCAATGCCCTAGATGCCACAAGCAAGGCTCTGCGGGGCCAAGAGAAACTAGCAGCTTCCCAGTCAGTGAGAAACAGATGATCTGGTGTTATGACTGCGCCGATAGAGGGAACCAACCAAATGGATAATTTTCTAGCAGCAATCAAAGCGCAGACAAACCTGCGGCAGTCTTACATACACGAAAGGCTGCTGGCAGTTCAGCACCCTAACTTCCCGATTGCCAGAAAGCATGAGATCTACCAGATGCAAAGAAAAGGCGCGGGGGTAACTGAGATCGCTAATAATCTAGGCATTGAGCGTCATGAAATCCACAAGTTGCTGGGGAGAACGTCTTGGCCTCACCCCGCAACTTTGACTTAGTGTTTCACATGAAACATTAGTCTTCGTCTGGCTCCATTTCTTTCTTGATGCAGCCAGCGTGGAAAGTAATTGACTGCTCCACCTCTTGCTGTCTGAGCACTAGGTTGATGTGCTCCTCTCTCAATTGAGAAATGCGCTGCGCCCTGATCTTGGCTTCATAGGTCATTTCTTCTTCTGAGTATTCAACGTCATCTATTGTAATCATTTGATTTCCCTATTGTTTGTGAATCACAAGTTTACTTTAATCGCTGCGTTTGACCAATACCGCTTCCACAAAAATGGATACCTCGTTTGTGCTGGCGCTAGACTTCGCTTCAAATTGAAAGTCATTTTTCTCAGTTATTTTGAACGGCACCTGCCGGTCATAGTTTACCTGACTTTGCGAAAATGTCGCTTCTGCTACTTTTAACCACCTACCAGTTGAGCTTCTGATTGCGTTTCTAATGAACAGATACTGTGAGCCTGTAGCAGTTGCTGAGTTAGCAGTGATTCTAAAAAGGTACAAGTCATATCCTGCGGGGACAGTGTAAATACAAGCCTGAGTGGTGCCTAACTCTGCCTCGATGAATGCGTAAGTCACACCCCCACTTGCTATGGTTATATTTCCAACATTAGACCCAGCCAAGATAATTGCTGAGTTGATGCGGTAGAGCGCTGTAGGGATTGTAACGGCATCAGTCCCAGTGAGCGTGACAGTCTGCTGAACCTCGTTGTAGTTGGCATCTAAGCCGACTACTAGAACGTCCATTGTGTCGCTTGCGCTACTGCTCACGATTGTCATTGACAAAGCAGCGGACGGGAAAGCGTAAGTGTCGCCATCATTCCACACAGTTTCAAACGCAGACCCAACCGCTCTATTGAAACCAAATATATTCACCGGCTCTGAGTCGTACATCTTGCCTTGCGCGATGTCGAATAATAAATTGGGGGTGGGTCTTTGGTAGTGGTATTGGTACATGGTAGCCTCAGTCGTTAAATTTAGAGTTTGCACTCACCCAGCGGGGTAAACAATAAGCGGTCAGTCCTTTCTGTCGCTTCTCAAGTATTGCCTCAAACTGTCTGCAACGGTTTGCGTTCCTAAATAGAAACTCCTCTGGCATTGTTGTCCCTTCTAGGACTACAACTAAAACGAAAGCCATGATCACCTGTTGGTCAGCCAAGCAAGCAAAGCGCCAATCGCGGCTGGCACTAAAGCTGCCACCACCAAGAAGATTAGCGCGTACTGTGTGAGTTCTTTCCTGAACTTCTTTTTCCTCGCTTCTTCTGCTTTCAAGAATGCTTGTCGATTCTTTCTAGCCTCAGCAGTCTTAGCCAGCATCTCGTTCCAGAGGTCCATTCGGTGAGTTGCCTCGAACACCTGTCTAATTGATTCTCTGCTCTGGCGCAACTGTTCTTCAGCCATGACAATCTTCATCGCCTCAGCTTCGGTTAAGTTCTTGGAATTCTTAGCCCGCTGGAGGTCGA
>Ga0208134_1001213_pt1 | contig 15276 bp, 8 predicted proteins | sample VirMetDEL_Mar_31_FD_184515 | JGI IMG/M metagenome (GOLD analysis project Ga0208134, IMG submission 184515) | Aqueous microbial communities from the Delaware River and Bay under freshwater to marine salinity gradient to study organic matter... | ecosystem: Environmental > Aquatic > Marine >... | reverse complement strand
GGTGGAACATTAGAAGATTATGTAAGATTAAATGCTGATTATTCTAATGTAGATAATGATACTCTTTTAAGAGAGTATTACAAACAGGCCAAATCACACTTAGATTCAAGTGAAATTAACTTTTTAATTGAAGATAATTTTTCATATGATGAAGAAGTGGACGAGGAGCGCGAGATTCGTAAAAAGAAACTTGCGTATAAAGAAGAGGTTGCAAAAGCCCGAAAGCATTTAGATGGTTTAAAAAGTCAATATTACGAGGAAATCAAGTTGAGACCTGGTATGACACAAGACCAACAAAAAGCAATGGACTTTTTCAATCGCTACAATGAAGAGCAAAACACAGCTCAACAACAACATGAGGACTTTAAGTCTAATACTAAAAACTATTTTACTAATGAATTCAAAGGTTTTGATTTTCAAGTTGGTGAAAAAAAATTTAGATACGGAGTTAAAAATCCTAATGAAGTTGCAGATAAACAATCGAATATTACAAACACAATTAAGAAGTTCTTAGATGATAAAGGTAATGTAAAAGATGTTAAAGGTTATCACAAAGCTATGTATGCCGCTGACAATGTTGACAAAATTGCACAACATTTTTATGAGCAAGGTAAATCCGATGCTACTAAAGATCTTGTTGCTAAGTCTAAAAACATATCCGAAGATGTTAGGCCTTCGCCTACCGGAGACGTATTTGTTGGAGGATTAAAAGTTAAATCAATCAGTGGTCTTGATTCTTCAAAACTGAAGATAAAATCAAAAAAGTTTAACTAAAAACAAAATTAATTATTATGGGACAAATTAATCCTGTGTTTGGAAGCATTATACCTTCTCAACAACAATTAGCTTTGCAAAACAATTATCTAGCATTTAACGCTGGAGCTAATGACTTTGTACAGCAATACCTACCTGAAGTTTATGAAGCTGAGGTAGAAAGATATGGAAACAGAACTTTAAATGGTTTCCTTAGAATGGTTGGCGCTGAAATGCCAATGACATCTGATCAAGTAATTTGGTCTGAACAAAATAGATTGCACGTATCTTATAGCAACGTAGCTTGCCCTCAAGGTGGTGGTGCTGCAAACTTTATTTTAAACATTCCAACTAATACTACAACAATTCAAAATGCTATTTTCCCTAACGATACTATCGTTGTTATGGATCCTACTACTGGAGTTACTGTAAAAGCTGTAGTTGGTGCAATTGGCGCTGGAGCTGGTACATCAACTAACGTTACAGCTTATCCATTTACTATTGCAGATTTTTCTGCTGCTAGTGGTGGTTTCCCTGTTTCTGCAGTTGGAGCTGGTACTTTAAAAGTATTTGTATATGGTTCTGTATTCGCTAAAGGATCTGCTGGTCCTGTTAACGCTGCTGGAACTGCCGGTTCTTACAAGTCAATTCAGCCTCAGTTCACGCAATATGCTAATCAACCAATTATCATAAAAGATTCATTTGAAATTAATGGTTCTGATATGGCTCAAATCGGTTGGGTAGAAGTTGCTACAGAAGATGGAACATCAGGATACTTATGGTATTTAAAGTCTGAGTCTGAAACGAGATTACGTTTTGATGATTACTTAGAAATGTCAATGGTTGAAGGTGAATTAGCTGCTGCAGGTAGTGGATTCGTTGCTCAATCAGCTAACGTACCAGGATTTACTGGTGCTGGTGGTGCTGCTGTTGCTCACGGTACTCAAGGTTTATTCCAAGCGATTCAACAAAGAGGTAATATACTATCTGGATTTTCTGCAGGTACTGGTATTTCTGACTTTGATCAAGTGCTTAAAAACCTAGACACTCAAGGCGCTATCGAAGAAAACATGCTTTTCTTAAATAGAGATCTTGATTTAGATTTTGATGATATGCTAAGTCAAATTTCCTCTGGACAAGCTGGCGGAACTGCTTATGGTTTATTTGAAAACTCTGAAGACATGGCTTTAAATTTAGGTTTCTCTGGTTTCAGAAGAGGTTCTTATGACTTCTACAAAACTAGCTGGAAATACTTAAACGACGCTTCTACAAGAGGTGGTGTAGCGGTAAGTGGAATTGAAGGTGTATTAATTCCTGCTGGAACTTCAACTGTTTATGACCAACAATTAGGTACAAACATAAGAAGACCATTCTTACACGTTAGATATAGAGCTTCACAAACAGAAGACAGAAGATACAAAAACTGGATCACAGGATCTGCTGGTGGTGCTTACACTACTAACATTGATGCGATGCAAGTTAACTGGTTATCTGAAAGATGTTTGGTTACTCAAGCCGCGAATAATTTCGTATTATTCCAACAATAAGATTGCTGTAGTAGTTACCCTCGTTGAACTAACGGGGGTAATTATTACTTTTATTAATTATATTATATTATATCATGTCAAAAACAAAAGAAATAAAAGCCCCTAAATGGGAGATAAAAGATAGAAGATACTATCTACTAGGCAACAAAGAGCCTTTAACATATACTTTAGCATCTAAAAACTCAAGAAGACATCCACTATTGTGGTTTGATGAAAATACAAATATTCAAAGAGAAATAAGATATGCCACTAATCAAAACTCCCCTTTAGTTGATGAACAAAAAGGAGAGGTTACATTAGGTCATATTATATTTGAAGATGGTGTTTTAGCTGTTCCTAAAGAAAAACAAAATTTACAAAAATTACTTTCACTATATCACCCTAAAAAAGGGATAATATATCAAGAATACCAAGCTGAAGTTATAGCTCATGATGAGTTAGAAGATATTAACTTAGAAATTGATGCTTTAATTGCTGCAAAAGAAATGGATATTGATCACGCTGAAGCTGTATTAAGAGTAGAAATTGGTAGTCAAGTCAATAATTTAACTTCAAAAGAACTAAGAAGAGATTTACTTATAATGGCTAAAAAGAATCCATCAGGATTTTTAGATATAGCATCTGATGAAAACGTAGGTCTTAGAAACGTTGGTATTGTTGCTGTAGAAAAAGGTATTATTAAAATATCACAAGATCAAAGAGATTTTATGTGGGGATCTAATGATAGAAAATTAATGACTGTACCTTTTGATGAAAACCCTTATTCAGCGCTAGCCGCTTGGTTTAAAACTGATGAAGGTGTTGAAGTTTTTAAAACAATCAAGAAAAAGTTACAATAATATGTGACTATAATTATAGTGAAGGGTCACTTTGGTGGCCCTAATCACTATTAACTAAAATATTAAAATGGCAATAAACGTAAATACTGTATATCAAACCGTTTTATTAATACTTAATAAAGAGCAGAGAGGTTATATGACACCTGTTGAGTTTAATAAAACAGGTGCTCAAGCTCAATTAGAAATATTTGAAACATATTTCGATAGTTTAAATCAGCAGATACGTATTCCACAAACAGATACAGATTACGCAGATAGAGTGGCTAATCTTGATGAAAAAATCTCTATATTTAAAGAATTTGGAAACGCTACATCAATATCTTCAAGTAACGTTTTTAATTTACCACAACAATTTTCTGGTTCAGGACCAATAGCAACAACTACTTTACCCGCGGCAACAGCAGGAGGAACAACAGCTTATGTTATTCAAACAGCTACAGCTGATCAAGTTGCTAATGGAGTTGTAGAGATATTTGCTAATGGTATATTGCTTTCTGAAGCTTCTTATGATATATCTGGTACAACAATAAATTTCTTTTCACAACCAACAGCTGGTCAAACGTTAATTGTAAATGTTTATCCAAAAGAATTTTATAGATTAGGAGATTTGTTTTACACAAAAAACTCTTCATCTATTCAAGAACTACAAAGAGTAGGGTCTAAAGATTTATACCACTTGTTATCATCTAATCTTACTGCTCCTACAACAACATATCCTATTTATACTTATAAAGATAACAAATTTACTGTATATCCTACATCTATAAATAATAATATTACAGTTTCTTATATAAGAAAACCAATAGCTCCTATATGGAATTTTACTACTGGATTAAATAATCAATATCTATTTAATTCCTCAACTTCTTTTAACTTTGAGTTACATCCTTCTGAGCAAACAGAATTAATATTAAAAATATTACTTTATGCTGGTGTTGTAATAAGAAGCCCTGAAATAGTACAAGTAGCCGCACAACAGGTAGCACAAGAAAATATTAACCAACAAAGATAATAAAAAATGGCAATACAACCACCTAATAATGGGTTAATAACCGAAAACGCACAACAGTATTATCAAGGTTCTCAAAGTTTTAGAGGAGATGCCGGTAATACAACTGGTCAATCTTTTGTTACAAGTTTTGATACAGATCTTTATTTAGGCAGCACAACAAGCTGGTCACCTACAGACCCCAGCTATGCTTTAAATAATTTTAAAATATATACAAGTGCTTCGGGTTTAGCTGGCACATGGACAGAATGGGTTACAGCATTTACAGTTACAGGTGGTAAAACAATAACTCTTACCGCTGCGCCTGGCGCTAATCAATATATAGTTGTACAATTAAGCATATTAACTGGTGGTAAATATGGTGCAACAGAAGCTGAAAAAATATATGGTGAAACTGTAGAAGATAATTATGGTAGTTATGAATACACAAAGCTACATGATGTAATTGATAATTTTTTAATTGCATACGTTGGTGCTGGTAAACTTATACCTAGCGTAAAAAGAACTGATGTTATATTCCATGCAAAACGTGGTTTACAAGAGTTTAGCTATGATACATTAAAAAGTATTAAATCAGCTGAGTTAACAATACCGGCTGGCCTTACTCTAGTTTTACCACAAGATTTTGTTAACTATGTTAAGATGTCTTGGATAGATGGTTTAGGTGTTAAGCATCCAATATATCCTACAAATAATTTAACAACAAGCCCTTATTATACTCAAGCCCAAGACTCTGCGGGTATACCAACTCAAGATAGTTTTGGTAATGATGTTGAAGGTACTTCTATAACTCAAGAAAGATGGCATGAGGCTAACGATAGGCTTGTAAATGGTAATTTTAATATAAACAACTTTAACGCGCAAGATGCTAATGTTTTAAATAGAGGTTTTTATAATGGAGCTTTAGGGCAAAGATATGGATTAGATCCACAATTAAGTCAATCTAATGGTTGGTTTAATTTAAACGAAAGAGAAGGTAAAATCTCTTTTTCATCTAATTTAGTTGATAAACTTATAGTTCTTGAATATATTTCTGATGGAAATGCTTATGATTTAGATGCTAGAATACCTAAGCTTGCTGAAGAGGCTTTATACGCTCATATAATACATGCTATCTTATCAGTTAGTTCTGGTGTTCAAGAGTATGTTGTAAGAAGATTTAAACAAGAAAGAAGTGCAAAATTAAGAAACGCTAAAATAAGGTTGTCTAACATTAAACTTGATCAAATCGTACAAGTTATGAGAGGTAAATCTAAATGGCTTAAATTTTAATAAATGGCTGAAATTAAAAATAGTTTTCTAAGATCCAAGATGAATAAAGACTTGGATGATAGATTAATACCTAATGGTGAATATAGAGATGCGCAGAATATATCTGTAGGTAAATCTGAAGCTGATGATATAGGTGCTTTAGAAACTGTTTTAGGTAATACTTTAGTTACTAATTTTGGTTTAAGTGGTGTAGAAACAATTGGTTATAAAACAATAGAAAACACAAATCAAATTATTGTTTTTTTAACTGATAACACTAATCACTATATATATAGTTACATACCTAATACAACTCCTGTTCTTTTAGTAACAGGTTCTTTTTTAAATTTTTCTACTAATAGCCCTATAACTGGTATAAGTGTTATAGAAAATTTATTATTTTGGACAGATAACAGAAATCAACCAAGAAAAATAAATTTAAATTCAACTAACAATGGTGCGTACTACACTGAAGAGAATCATATATCTGTAGCTAAATATAATCCTTATCAACCTATAGGTCTTTTAAGTAAAACTTCTAAAATCACATCTGGTTTAGTTGGTGACATATTAACTGTTCCAAACACTACTGGCATAGTAAAAGGAATGTCTGTGGTAGATTATTCTAACAATACTTTAGGCCCTGAAGATTATGTTTATGTTTTAGATATACCTTCTTCAACAACAATACAATTAAAAATTCCTATAGGTCACACTATCACTGGTGTAACAAGTGGAGACACTATATATTTTCTTCAAACAACAATGACAGGTGAGTCTATTACTTTTGATTTTAATCAAGGTAATACTTGGCCTGGTGATCCTGATTATTTAGAAAGTAAACTTGTAAGATTAAGTTATAGGTTTAAATTTGATGACGGTGAATATTCTTTAATGGCTCCTTTTACTCAAATTGCTTTTATACCTAAACAAAAAGGTTATTTTTTAGGAAGTGGAGAAAGTACTCCTGGCGCAGGTGATCAAACGGCTGAAGATGAAGACAGTGCGTATAGAAGCACTATTGTAGAATTTATGGAAAACGGAGTTCAAAATATTAAATTATTAATTCCTTTTCCTGATACATTAAATAAAATTCAACCTTCTTCAGAAGCATCTTATAAAATAAGATCAATTGATATACTTTATAAAGAATCTGATGGTTTAGCTGTAAAAGTTATTGATACAATAGATTATGACGAGCCTTTTAATGAAACTAATGGAGATGCTTGGACAGCAACAACCGATACTAATATTTTAACATATAATTATCAGTCTAGAAAGCCGTTTAGAACACTTCCCACCGCACAAACTACAAGAGTTTACGACAAAGTACCTGTTAAAGCTTTAGCTCAAGAAACAGCAGGTAATAGAATTATATATGGTAATTTTTTAGATAAATATACTTCTCCTAGGTTTTTAGAATATATAATTGGTGTTGGTCCAAAATCATTAGCTAAAAATTACGACAACTGGGCAGAGTATCCAAATCATACCGTAAAACAAAATAGAAATTATCAAGTAGGTTTTGTTTTAGTTGATAAATTCGGTAGACAATCAGATGTTATTTTATCTGGAGTAAAAACTCAAGCAACAGTGGCTGTTGATGGTACAGTATATGGTGGTGACACTATTTACAACCCTTATAATTCTAGCGTAAGTGATTTAAAAAATTGGTTTGGAGATGCATTAAAAATAGATATAAGTTCACCAATAACTGTTGCAAAAAATGATGTTGTTGGAACTCCTGGTTTATATGCTAATCCTGGAACTGGTTATAATACATATAATGCTACACCTGGAAACCAACCTGTTATAAACGGTAATACATACACATTTACGTTAGGTTCTGGTCAAACACAAGTGCCAACTATTGGTTCTTTTTTAGAGGGTGAGTTTACAGATTATGTTAAAGTTGCAAACGTTACAAATGTAAACAATGATTACACTATAACAACAATCGGTCAAGTAAGTTCTATATATTTGCAACAATCACCATCTGATCCTGATGTAAAATATAAATACACTATTAATCCTACTGGTTGGTATTCATATAAAGTTGTTGTTAAACAACAAGAGCAAGATTATTACAATTGTTATTTGCCTGGTTTTTTAAATGGTTATCCTCAGTTTCAATCAGGCTCCAACCCTTTTCCACCTGGTGAAGATAATAAAACGGCACATACGGTTTTAATAAATGACAACATAAATAAAATACCTAGAGATTTGTCTGAAGTTGGACCTCAGCAAAAACAATTTAGAAGTTCAGTTCAACTATTTGGTAGAGTTGAAAACACTTTAATAGTTAGTTCTCCACCTACAACTGATGATCCTAAAAATAATAGACAGTTTTTTCCAGGTGTAAACACTGATACGGCTATTACTATAGGTACAGCCACTGATTTAAACATGAGCTACTCTGATTTAAAAGAGCCTCAAGGTCATGATAACTTTTATCAATTAGATACAGATCCTCTTATAGCTAGAATTAGTACATCTCAACCTATTGGTCTAATACATACTAATGATGATAATACGAACATGTATTATAATTTATCTATTTATGAAACCGAGCCTCAGGATTCTTTATTAGATATATTTTGGGAAACGCCAACGGTAGGTTTAATATCAACATTAAATGACGCTATTCTTTCTGAATATGAAGGCGCTGTTGGTTGGTCAACTTATAGTTCTAGCGGTTTCACAGAAAGCATGAGTGGTGATTTTATAACAGGATTATCACCAGTTGATCAATCTGGTAACAATCTTTTTAATACATCTGCTTCAGCAATAACTGTTCTTGACGGGGCTGATAATGATGTTTCAGGTCAATTCAGTATCACAAGAACTGGGGCTGGAACTTTAGGTGATCCGTATTTATATAATTTTGGAAAAATTGGTGATGAGTTTGTTTACAATTATAATCCAAACCCAAGATCTTACACTATATCAGCGGTAATAACAAACAATGAACCTGTTAGTCCTGTTACAAACCCAACACCTTTACAATTAAACGTTTTTTTACAAAACACTCAGCCAATTATAAACAGCGGTAATCCTTTACCAGCTGTAAACGATGTTAATCAAAATTTTGAAGGAACTATAGTTACAATAACCGGTGAAAACGGTGCGGCTAGTTCTAGTAGAAAATCAGAGCAATTAAAATGGAGTATTTCAAACGTCAGTCCTTCGTTATACGCTGGAGTTTTTTCTATAAATGAAACAACAGGGGTTATAACTAAAACAGGCACAGGAACAAACCCTGGCACATGTACATTAACTGTAAAATTAGAAGATGCTTATAATGGTTCTGCTTTAGCTAGTGGTTCTTTAAGTCAAACTGCAACACAAGAAATTGGTATTGTTTCAGCTGTTATAGGTACACTGTTTGAAGCATCGGCTCCAAGTGTGTTTAGCCAAGCTTGTCATTTTAGTGGATCTTCAAATCCTACGTGTGGTGATAATCTTTACTATAATCAAACAAGTTCTACTCCTACGGTTGGTGATGAAATAAGACAAGGTCCTAATGGAAGTAGTTCACCTTTAGCTGTTGCTGGATATTACTCTTATAACTGTAACAATACTGGTTCTGGTAATAGAAATTACTTTCAGATACAAGGTAATGATGGTATAATAGATGTTGTAAGTACATGTTAAAATAAGTGATAATAAAATTATGGCAATAATAGAAATAAAATACTTTAATTCTTTTTTACTTAAAAAAATTAAGACTATTGTAGATGCTGCTACAAAACCTGCAGCGCCATACGCTAACGTGCCTGGTGACTATGCGGCTGTTGCGGCAAATGATTGGTATATAGAAGAGGCTAGAATACGTGGAGGTTACAATAACACAACTGTTGATTTTGGTGTTAAAGCTTATTTAGATGAAGAAAATACTGATCAACAAAATAGATTTAATACTTTAATTTATTCTGGTATTTTTAATTCTAGAACTGGAGTTAATGATACTAATCAATTTTCTGTAGGTCAAGACATAACTAGATCTGCAGATCCAGCAAACGGCTCTATACAAAAACTATACGCTGAAGATACTAACTTAATTATATTTCAAGAAGATAAAGTTAGTAGAGCTTTAATAGATAAAGATGCTATATATTCAGCAGAGGGTGGCGGTAGTGTAACCTCTAGCAATTTAGTAATAGGACAAATAGTGGCTTATGCAGGTGAATACGGTATTGCTACAGATCCATTTAGTTTTGCTGTATATGGTTATAGAAAATATTTTACAGATAGAAAAAAAGGATGTGTATTAAGGTTGTCTGCTGATGGTATTACAGAAATATCATCTTATGGTATGCATGACTTTTTTAGAGATGAATTAGCTGGTGTAAACAATAACACTGGTAACGCTGAACCAGTGCAGCAAATAAGAGCTGGATGGGATATTCACACTAAAAATTATGTTTTATCTATTCAAAAAACAAACGGTTCTTATAAAACAGTTTCATTTGATGAAGGTGTTTTAGGTTGGACAAGCTTTTTTGATTATAAACCTGATTTTTTAGTTAGTTTGCAAAATAATTTTTATAGTTTAAAAAATGGACAGCTTTGGCTACACAATGCTGGTAATTATGGTAGTTTTTATGGAACTACTTATGACTCAAACGTAACAGTTATTTTAAATAAAGAACCATCATTAGTTAAAAACTTTAAAACAATTAACTATGAAGGAGGCGATGGTTGGCAGCTAGAAAGCATGGTAACTAGTTCTGGTGACGTTTCTGTTCCAATTGGTGCATATACATTACAAACAACTTTAAGCTCTTTAGAATCAAGTTTATTTTCTAACAATTTTAAAAGAAAAGAAAAAAAGTTTTTTGCAAACTTAATAAACAACTCACCGGCAACAGGAGGTGAAATACTATGGGGACCATCTTCTACGGGATTAAAAGGTTTCTTTACAGAAGCTAAAATAAAGCTTGTTAATAGTGACTACCCGACAACTAAAAAAGAATTATTTGCAGTATCATCTGATATTGTAGAATCATCATACTAAATAATATGGAAGAAATTTTAATACAAATATACGAGTGGTTTTTCGGTAATCCGCATGGGGTTGTGATGGCTGAGCCATTAAGTGCTTTAGCTGTTGCCGGTATTGGAGCTGGTATAAATTTAATATCTGGTCTTTTTGGAGGCGGAGCCGCTAGACGTAGACAAAGAAGAGCAATGGCTGAAAAAAGAAGATTAGAAGGTAAGCTTGATAGTCTTGAAAAAAGTAGACAAGCTATTATAAACCCATATGAAGGTGTTACAGACATTTCAAGTATGGCAAAAGATTTAAGTGGTATGGTTTCAAATCCGTTTGCTAGCTTAGGTGTTGCTACCCAAGCTGCTGAAATGCAAATTGAACAAGCTGATATTGCTTTAGCTAATACATTAGATACATTAAGAGCCACAGGTGCTAGTGCTGGAGGAGCTACTGCTTTAGCACAAGCTGCGTTACAAAGTAAAAAAGGTGTGTCAGCTAGTATAGAGCAGCAAGAAGCGCAAAACGAAATAAGAAGAGCACAAGGAGAAGCTAATTTAGAAAGATTACAAATGGCTGAAGCTCAACGAATACAAAACATTGGTATGAGTGAAGCTCAAAGATTACAACAAGCAGGTGTTGCTGGTAAACAATTCATGTTCTCAACAAGAGAGAGAAGAGAGGGTGAGCAATTAGATAGAGTGTCAGCTCAAATTTCAGGAGCACAAAAACAAGCTGCTCAAGCCTCTGCAGATAGAGCTGCTATAAGCTCTAGTATGATTAGTGGTTTAGGTAATATAGCTGGATCATTAATAACCAGCGGCGCTTTGGGTTCTTCAACACCTAGAACACCTGTTAACACAGTTAGTTCTTTTTCAACTCCTTCATCTGGAGTTGTAAGCAGTACTCCAATAGCATCAAACAATCCTTTTGCTGTTACTAATCCATTATTTGATTAATTATGAGTTATAGAAATCCAGTTACATATGTAGATTCACAAAGTGGAAAATACTTTGCTAGTGCTATACAGAATATTTCAAATACTACAGCTGGTGTTATAGACACATTAGGCGCTAAAGCTGAAGCTGAAAGAAAAAAGAAAGAAGAAGAAAACTTTAAATTATTAAATGATGTAACTAAATATAATTTAGATTATTTAAATAATGCAAACCTTGCTTCTAAAGATTTTGATATACAACCTGCTTTACAACCTGCTTTGTCAGGTTTAGTAGATCAAGGCGCTAGAATAAAAGCACAACTACTTAACTCTAAAAATCCAGCTGAAAGAGCACAATTACAATCTCAATTAGCACAGTATGAAACTTTTTTCAAAGGTGGTGGTATGAAAAACTTACTAGAGTCTTTTCAAGAAAAAAGAGAATTGTTTTCAAAACTAGGTGTTACTGGTAAAGCTGGTGCTGAAGGTGGTATAGATATGAAAAAACTAGATCCTAAATTAGCTAAATTTTTTATGTCTACTTACAATGATACATTACCTTCGGATTTAGGTATTAACATAGTTAATAACAATGGGGTTTTTGATATTGTTTTAAACTCGACAGGAGGTCAATTTGGTAAAGAAGGTGGTTATCAACAAAGTTTAATGGCTTTAATGTCAGCTGATTTACCTATTATACCAGGTATAACATCTGAACTTAACGCAACGCTGACTGAAGATAAATTAATTGACAAAAATGGTACTGCTTATATAAACGGAGGCCAAGCTGCTAGTTACTTAACAGCTGGAAAAGTTATAAATTTAAATGGTCAAGCTATTCAAACTTACGACTTTACAGATACAAATAAAGCTTTGTTTAGACAAAACATGGAAAAAAATGTTTTAGCAACATTAGCTGGATATTCTAATCAAAGTAGTTTAATGGATGGGCCTGGTACTGGTTTTAATGCTATAGAAAGTTATTACAATAATGTACTTCGTGAAAAAGGGGATGATCATGAATTAAAAATAGGCAGCGAACAAGGAACATCATTAAGTAAAGAGTCTTTGGAAATAGTTAAAAACAAAATGCTTGACAAAATGGAAGAAAAGTTTGAAAAAAGTATTCCACAACAAGCGTTTAAAAAAGTTTCTACAGGAACTAGTAATAGAGGAACTGCAGCAGAAAGAACAATTGCAAGCCAAAAACAAAATTTAAATAACGTTGCTAATTACTTAAAAGAAGGTAACAGTGTTATGGATTTATACAGGAGTGTAACAGAAAGTCCTCAACAATTTGATTACATTAGTGATTATGATGGTGGATTAATTACTCCTACTGAATATATAAATGAAATTGAAACTTTTGATTTAGATTACATGAAAAAAATAGGTATTTTAGAGAGTAATGCTAGAGAAAAAGACAGAGAAGAATTTATTAAAAGTGAAAAAAATAAATTAGCTGATGGTCAAATAAAAGAATTAGTTAACTTTGAAATAACAGAAGATGGTGTAAGTTCAAACTTTGGTGAAACACTTCCAGAACAAAAAGCTATGGTAAAATTATTATTAGAAATACCTCAATTTTCTAAACTTAAACCATCTCAAATAGACGCAGTAGTTAAAGATATTATTAAGAATAGAAAGAAAAAAGAAGTTACAATAAATCCTTTTGATGGAGATTTTTTAGCAGAATATAAAGGTATCAAATTTTAATTTAATATGAACGAACAGCAGATCTTAGAACTAAAGCAACTTGTAGATCAATTAACCGATCAAGGTTTGCCAACTGAAGAAATTCAAGCTCAAGTTGATTTAAGAAAACAAGAGTTTAAACAACTCAATGAATCAGCAAAGACAACACCTGTAGTTCCGGATGCGGTTGCAGGAGAGGAAATAGCATCCGATATGGTATTACCCTCGGATCCTGGTTCTTCGGTTTCTACAGATCCTAAAACAAAATCTGAAAAAATGACAGCTAAGTTTAATCCTAAGGGTTTAAACTACACTGATTTAAAAATAGAAACAGATAAAAAATACAAAACTAAAAGTTCTACACCATCTGGTTTGTTAGGAGAATTAAGAAGGCTTAGAAATTTAGATGAAGCTGAAAGATATGAAGATGAAATTTTAAATGCTACAGCAAATATACCTAAAGAACAATATACAAAAGAATTAGCTGATGCTTATTTTAATTTAGACAATATACCTAAAGGTAGAAGAGGAGGTAGAGATGAAGACTTTAGGGTTTTTCCTGGTCAAAGTATTGAAGAATATTTAGGTCCTGAAAAATTTTCTCAATATAAAAGTTATAATGAAACTGGAAAATTAATAGGTTACAATGAAGACAATCAACAGCAGTTAGATAAATTACAACAGCAAACTGAAATAGCTACTAAAAACAAAGTTCAACAACAATTGTTAAGAGATGTTCCTACAGATGTTAAAAATAAAATGACACTGTTTGGAGAGGGTGAAAAGTTTAAAACACAAGAAGATCAAAAAAAATACATTGATTCTACCATAAAATACATACAAAACGAAGACAATAGAATAAAACAGTTAGAAATTCAATATCAAGCAGAAACTAAAAAATACGAAGATGCTTTTAATAATATACAAGCTGGTGTAACTAACATAATTCAAAACTCTCCTGATGGAAATGTTAATTTGGCGCTGCCAGAACAGCAACAAGCTTATAATGAATTAATAGAAAAAAACAATAGTTTAGTAGAAGAGTATACTTTACAAAGTTTTGATCAAAAATATTCACAATTAATAAAAGCTAACAATAAAAATAATTTATTAAAACAAGACTTTCAAAAAAATTATGAAAATATTGTTGATTCTAATATATTAGAGCAAAATTTAAGTTTAGATTACACGCTAGGAGCAAGAACAGCTATGGCTATGGAAGAGTTTTTTGTTCAAGGTGCTGTAAACTTTGGTTCTTTAGCTGCTCAAGGTTATTTAAAAACTATACAAAAAATTTCTTTAGATGATACTGAAGCTGTAGATCAAATGTTAGGCGTTATTAAACAAAACACGGTTGATTACAATAGACGTATTGCTGAAAAAAGAGAAACAACTATACCACAAAACATCACACTAGATGATATAGGAAACAATAAAGTAGGTTTTTTTGATTGGTTCACTGAATCGTTTGCAAACAATTCACCATCAATAGCCACTTCGTTTATACCTGGAGGTTTAGCAGCTAGAGGAGCTTTGGGTGTTGCTAGAGCTAAAGCTTTGGTACAAACAATGAAAACCTCTAACGTTGCTAGTAAGTCTATAGCTAATTTATATGGGCAACAGTTTATAAAACAAGCTTTAAATAAACAAAAGTATTTTAATACTTTGGGCATGAGAACCGCTCAAGGTATATTTTTTACAGGAGAAACTGGTGGTAAATTTGGAGAAATAGAATTAACAGAAAGTAGTGCCACAAAGCAGTTACCTAAATTAAAAGAACAGTTGTCTATAACTACAGATTTTAATAGACAAGAAGAGCTTAAAACAGAAATAGAAGAATTAGAAAGAGTTAGTAGCTATAGTTTTACTCAAAAAGCTTTTACATCGTATGGTTATGGCACGGTTGCTACGGTTGCAGAAACCTTAGGTACATTACCTTATTTAACAGGAGCTAGAAGTCTTGTGAAAAAAATGGGTAAACAAGAATTTAAAAAAGAATTTTATAACACTCCTTTTAATTTTGCAGTTAATGTTACTAAAAAAACATTATCTGGATTATCACCTATAGTAACAAAAGCAATGCCTGTAGAAATATTAGAAGAAACTTTAACACAGGTTGGTCATAATGCTTTGGATGTTATTGTTTTAGATGAAAACAAAAGTTTAATTGAAGGTGTTGATAAAGAATTTTTTGCTAATACAGCTATAACTACTTTAGGTATATTTGCTCCTAAAGCTGGTGGTAATATTAATAA
>Ga0208134_1001211_pt1 | contig 15302 bp, 19 predicted proteins | sample VirMetDEL_Mar_31_FD_184515 | JGI IMG/M metagenome (GOLD analysis project Ga0208134, IMG submission 184515) | Aqueous microbial communities from the Delaware River and Bay under freshwater to marine salinity gradient to study organic matter... | ecosystem: Environmental > Aquatic > Marine >... | reverse complement strand
TATGAAAAACCATACCATGTATCACAGTTTCATCATAGAAATATGTTGATAGCAAGAGATTGTGATGTTATGATAGCATTTATAGCAAAAGGTGATGCCTCGAATGGAAGTATGAGTGCAATTAAACAAGCAAAAAAATTAAATAAACCAGTAACAATAGTATCATGATAGAAGCATTAGGATGGGTAAGTACAGTATTAGTTTTGATAGGCTATACTTTAAATGCAAAGGGAAAATTTCAATACGCAATGGTTGCGTGGATTGTAGGAGATGTTGGATGGATTACATATGATTTTTACATAAGTAATTTTAGTCATTTGGCGTTAAGTTCTATTATAATTGTATTGAATTTATATGGAATTTACAACATAAAAAGAATGCAAAATGGTGGTGTTAAATGACCGTAAGCATATTTATAATAAAGTTATAAGGGGTTTTTGAATGAATCAAATTAAGTTACCTAAGTTAAGGAAAGTCGATCCTAACAAGGTTAAAAAGAAGAAAATTTTACTATTAGCAGATGATCTAAGAATGCATTCTGGTATAGGAACAATGTCTAGAGAGTTTGTAATGAATTCATTAGATAAATACGATTGGGTACAACTAGGTGCAGCAATTAAACATCCAGATTCTGGCAAGGTAGTTGATATGAGTGATGAAGCTGCTAAGTTATCTGGAGTAGATGATGCATATCTTAAGATATACCCGAATAGTGGATATGGTAATGCACAGATATTGTCACAGATCATGCAAATTGAAAAACCAGATGCTATATTACATTTTACAGATCCTAGATTTTGGCAATGGTTATATGACATTGAACATGAGATAAGACAACATACGCCATTGATGTATTACAATATATGGGATGACTTACCTTATCCTCATTGGAATGAGCCATATTATGAATCATGTGATCTATTAATGAACATTTCTAGACAGACTAATAATATTGTAAAGAATGTGTTACAAAAACATCCAAAGCCAGATTGGGCAGTTCAATGGGTTCCTCATGGTTCAAACAGAAAGTCATTCTTTCCTATTACAGAGGATAAATATGATTGGCAAGAATACAATGAATGGTCTACAAAATTCAAAAAGGATAATGATGTAGAATTTATTATATTCTGGAATAACAGGAATATAAGAAGAAAGAATCCAGCCGATCTAATTTTAGCATTCAATACATTTTGTGATACATTACCACCGGAAGAAGCACAGAAGTGTGCATTACTAATGCATACACAAATTAGCGATGATAATGGTACAAATTTATTATCAGTAAAAAATGCTATATGTCCTAAGTATAAAGTTTTATTTTCAGATAAGCCAGTAAATCAAAAGATATTGAATTTTTATTATAATATAGCGGATGTAACTGTAAATATAGCAAGTAATGAAGGATTTGGTATTTCTTGGAATGAATCATTACATGCAGGAACGCCTATTATTAATAATGTGACTGGTGGGTTGCAAGATGGTTGTAGGTTTGAAGATGAATATGGACGTTGGATTGAATTTAGTACAGAGTTTCCTTCAAACCATGATGGGACATATAGAATACATGGAGAGTGGTGTAAGCCAGTATTTCCAAGTAATAGATCAGTACAAGGATCACCAATGACACCTTACATATTTGATGATAGATGTGATTTTAGAGATGTTGCGGATGCCATTAAATATTGGTATGATATGAATCCAAATGAACGTACAGATAATGGTATGATTGGCCATGATTGGGTATGTGGTGATGAATCAAATATGTCTGCACTAGGGATGACTAAAAGAATGGTAGAATGTATTGAAACATGTTTAAAAAATTGGACACCTAGAAAGAAGTTTACCATGTATAAAATTGAACAAAGAAAACAAATTGAAAATCCAGGAGTAATAATATGACAAAACCATTTATAGTAATACAAGGACCAGTTGCAACAAGATCGGGTTATGGAAACCATACAAGAGATTTAGCAACAGCACTTATAGCACAAGATAAGTATGATATTCAGATTATATCATTGCCATGGGGAACAACTCCAATGAATGCATTAGAGTCAGATAATCCAGACCATATTGAAATTGGAAAAAGAATTGCTAGACAAAATATAGATCGTCAACCAGATGTATTTATTCAAGTATCAGTTCCAAATGAATTTCAAAAGGTAGGTAAGTATAATATTGGAGTAACGGCTGGTATTGAAACAACTGCAGTTAATCATGAATTCATACAAGGAGCAAATAAAATGGATTTGTTAGTTGTTACTTCAGAACATTCCAAAAAAGGATTTACAGATATATCATATGATGCTATAGATAACAAAACAAAGCAAAAGACAGGAGTATTAAAGTTAGAAGTTCCGGTCAAAGTGTTATTTGAAGGATTGGATCTATCTATGTATTGTAAAACATCTGATATTGAACCTACTATAGTTAATGAATTGAAAGATATCAAAAATGATTTTTGTTATCTATTTGTTGGCCATTGGTTAAAAGGTGATATGGGACAAGATAGGAAAGACATTGGTATGATGATAAAGGCGTTCTGTGAAGCATTTAAAAAGAAAGCAGCAAAGAATAGACCAGCACTTATACTTAAAACATCACATGCAACATTTTCAATAAAGGATAGGGAAGCGATAACAGATAAGATACAACAAATTGTAGCACAATATGGTGATAAAATGCCGGAGATATACTTGCTCCATGGAGATTTGTCTGATAAGGAAATGAATTCATTATATAATCATCCAAAGATAAAGGCAATGGTATCATTTACTAAAGGTGAAGGATTTGGAAGACCTTTATTAGAATTTAGTATTACAGGAAAACCAGTAATAGCTAGTAATTGGTCCGGTCATGTAGATTTCTTGAATCCAGATTATTGTGTAATGTTACCAGGTAATTTAACAGATGTTCATAAGTCAGCAGCAGATAAAATGATCATGAAAGAGACAAAATGGTTTACAGTTGATTATGGTGTAGCGGCTGCGACATTACAAGATGTTGTTAAAAATTACAAAACATATTTATCTAGATCTAGAAAACAAACACAATATGTCAAAGACAATTTTAGTTTAGAAAGAATGTCTGAAATATTTAAGAATATTGTCGATGAAGGACTAAAAGGAGTGCCACAACAAGTAGGACTAAAATTACCAAAATTAAAAAAGTCTGAGACCAAAGCTCCTAAATTAAATTTACCAAAATTAAAAAAGGTTGAATCATGAATATAGATTTTGATGAAATATCGCCTATTACGGGCAACAAATGTGTTGTAGTTGAAGCAGAACCAGATAATAATGTTATATCATATCTTTGTATGGAATCTGGATATACAACAACAGACCAATTGGTTAAAGATGGTCCATATATTGAAAAACACGAAGAACAACTAACAGAGTTAATGTTAGATGCTAAACATGATGATGAAGAAACTGGATTAGTATGGTATCCGACATTTATGCAAATGCCAGGTGGAATGTTATACCCAGATGGAACATCAAAGGCAATTGAATGGAAAGTTGCCAAGGTAGTTCCTATATTTGGAGATGAGAGATTACAATACCCTATACCAGGAAAAGAGGGTGAATACTTTACGTCTAAGTTGGATGTAGATAATGCTAATTCATATAATATGGGCGACTTTAAGAAGGCCTTAGAAGACCTGTATAATATAGTAAAAGAGACAATAGACAATGAAAATAAGTTACGCGATAACAGTATGCAATGAGCATAAAGAAGTAGAAAAGTTATTAACTTTTTTATTTGAACATAAGAGAAGTGAAGATCAAGTTGTGGTCCAAATGGATAGAGATAATGTCACTAAAGAAGTAGTTGACGTCTGCGAACGATTTGAATCAAAGTCAGCATCTGAATATAATCTAGTACAATATAGTTTAGATAAAAATTTTGCAGCATATAAAAATAATCTAAATAAAGCTTGTGCAGGTAATTGGATATTCCAAATTGATGCAGATGAAATACCAAATGAATATCTAATCGAAGCCTTGCCATTTATATTAGAAGCAAATGAAGATACTGAAGCATTTTGGGTTCCAAGAGTAAATACAGTAGCAGGTATTACAGAAGAACATATTGCAAAATGGGGATGGAGAGTTGATGATCAAGGATGGGTAAACTTTCCTGATTGGCAAATGAGAATATATCAAAACAAAGAAGAAATATTTTGGATAAAACCTGTCCATGAACAATTAAAAGGATATACTAAGTTTGCAAATTTACCAGCCGAAGAAAAATTTGTTTTATATCATCCTAAGAATATTGGTAGACAAGAAAAACAAAACAAATTCTACGAAACAATTTGATTTACGAAAAAAAATTATTATATTAATATTACTATAAAAGAAAAATTATGAGAATTACAAATATAGACAATCTAAGTGCATTATTAGATAGGTTAGCTACAGAAAGGATTAAAGAATATAATTTCAATAAACAAGGTAAAGATGCCGAAGCTATACATCAAAGAGAGGTGGTATCGGAGATTAAGATAAAGTTGAATGAATTATTTAGAGAAGTATTTGAATCTAATTCATATGAGTATGTCGGTGAAAAAAGGACTTTTGATGAAGCAAAACTATTAGATGATGTAGAAACATTAATTGTTAATGATCTAGATGTCGGAGATGCATATTATACTAAAACAGAAGGAGAGCCTACATTAGAAAAATTTATGGTTAATGAAGCAAGGTTACGTAAAGCTAATGAGAGTAGAGGTAGAATGAAAAATTCTATAGATAAAAAATTCGGAGACATTATCAATGGTAAATAATCTCAATATTGATGAACTAAGAGCTAAATTTGCAACAGCAAAGCCATATCCACATATTGTAATTGACAACTTTCTTAAAGATGATATTGCACAGAAAATATTAAATGAATTCCCGACTGCAGATAATGATATTTGGGGTTGGAAGTCGAATGATGAAAATAGTATAAAACAGATGTGTCAAGATCCTAATAAGATAAAGACATTACCAAATATTTGGTCATCTATAGAATTTCTGAATAGTGAATCATTTTTAGAAGAAGTATCTGAATTTACTAGTATGCCTAAATTATATGGAGATAATGAATTTAGTGGAGGTGGATTACATTTAATTAAAAGAGGCGGTCATCTTAAATTACATGTCGATTTTAATATTGCTGATTCATTGCCTGATATGAACAGAAGATTAAATATCATTCTATTCATGAATCCTAATTGGAAATCGGAATGGGGTGGAGCATTAGAATTGTGGAATACAGATTGTACAGAATGTGTAGTTAAAGTAGATCCTATCTTTAATAGGGCAGTTATTTTTGATACACAACCAAAAGATGGTATCATGCCATGGCATGGACATCCAACACCAATAGAATGTCCAAAAGATATACATAGGAAGTCAATAGCATTATACTATTACAGCAAAGAAAAGCCAGATACGAATATGTCTGAAAAACATAAAACAATTTATAAGAAATAAAATGAAACTTATCGACATTCTAAAAGCAAAGAGATATGATACAGATAAACATACTGTTCATCAATATATTCAAGAATATTATGAGAATGCATTTAGTAAATATAAAAACAAATCAATTTCATTATTAGAAATAGGAGTGTTACATGGCGAAAGTCTTAAATTATGGCATGATTATTTCACTGACATAGAGTTATATGGTATCGATATTTTTAAACGTGTAGATAAAAAAAGTGTTGAAACTAATTTAGCTAAATATAATGTAAGGTTAGATATTGTAGATTCTTTCAATGATGATTGGCAATCAGTTGAACAACGATTAAACTATTCCAAGACATGCAAAGGGTTTGATATTATTATTGATGACGGATTACATACTACAGAATCACAATTCAAAACATTTTACAACTTTCAGCCATATATGAACAAAGGCAGTCTCTATGTAATTGAGGATATACGTGATTCTAGTATACAGCATTTATCAACAATAGATAATATTCAATTTCATCATCTAAATGATAGAAGACATCCAGCTGGAAAACAATATATAGCTGAAATAAAATTTTAATATGAATAAGAAGATAGTAATAATACCAACCTTTTGTGAAAGTCATTTGATAAAGTGTCAAATACCTAACATAATCGATACAATTGATCCAGATTATATTGTATACAATGAAGGAATGTTTCCTAATGGGACAGAAGGTAATAAACAATTGACAAAAGAATGGTTAGATAAATACACATTAGATGGTCAAGGACAGCGCGGATTTGATTATATTGAACTAAAAGAAATTATAGATGATGCACAAAAGAAATATCCAAATGTAAAAATCATATTAAATAATATGGAATATGTTCAAGGCATGTCGTCAACAGATTGTTTTCGAAAAGCCTCTACTAATTTTGAAGAATTAGGAATTGATGTACAGGAAGGAGATTACATATTTCCATATGAAGGTGATGTATTTCATCATGAAGATTCTAAAAAAGAAATTGATGGATATTTATCACAATTACAGCCAGGCGAAGGTTTTAGATCAGTTTGGGTAGATTATATGCAAAATTTTTGGTATGCGGAAAAACATAGAATTAAGCCATGGCTAGAAAATTCGGATCATCATTATGAAGACAATTATATGTCTAGAAGGATATGTTTTAGATATGATAAAGACGGCATAAAATATCTTAATATGATCAACAATTTTATGACGACAGATTATCACAACCCTGTTTCAGGATATGGAATGTTATATCCTACAGATCTTATTACATATCACTATGCATGGATACGCCCAAATAAGTTTAGAGAACTAAGATGTGATCAGTTGGCAAGGCATGATGGATATTGGAAAGCATTTATGCAAGGATTAGATGAATGTGACAATTATATTCAAGACGAAATATGTATTAGACCAAATGATACTCACTTAACAAAAGGATATGTTAAATTTTTCAATAAATTTGAACACCCAAAACATGTTAGAGAACATGAACTTTGGACAGACATAAGTAAAGAACGACAAGATATATTAACTAAAGGATTATTATAAATGAAAAAAATTTGGTATGCTCCATATAAATTTGAATCATATGGAGAAGAAGAAATAAAGGCAGTAGAAGAGTCATTGAGATCAGGCTGGTTAGGAGGACAAGGGCCTAGGTCAGTTAAATTTGAAAAATCTATTGCAAAACGATTTGGTAAGAAGTATGGAGTATTTGTTAACTCAGGATCTTCAGCTTGTTTATTAGCAATAGCAGCATTAGACTTACCAAAAAATAGTAAAATCATAACTCCAGCATGTACATTTGCTACAACATTAGCTCCGATTATTCAATTAGGATTTAGTCCAGTATTTGTCGATGTAGGACTTACTTCATATTGTGCAATTATCGATCAAATAATTGATAAGGTTGATCGTACAGTGTCTGCAATAATGTTGCCAAACTTAATCGGTAATAAACCAGATTGGAAATTTCTAAAAGAAGAGTTAATAAGATTAGGACGAGGAGATATAATTCTTATTGAAGATTCTGCAGATACAATTACAGAGACTAATGTAACAGATGTTGCAACTACTAGTTTTTATGCAAGTCATGTTATTACTGCAGGTGGAGTAGGAGGAATGGTAATGTTTAATGATAAAGATCATGTTACTAAATGTTTACAATACAGAGATTGGGGAAGATTAGGAAATGATTCAGAAATTGTTGATGATAGATTTAATCATAAAGTAGATGGTATCCCTTATGATCATAAATTTTTATATAGTGTGTTAGGATATCATATGAAAGGTTGTGAGATGAATGCGGCATTTGGTTTAGTACAATTAGAGAGATTCAAAAAGTTTTCAAAAATTAGAAGAAATAATTTTGAACGTTATTTAGAAAATCTTAAAGATGTCGAACAACTAATATTACCAGATGATAGTTTGAAACCAAACTGGTTAGCTATCCCATTACAGACAGATGATCGATTAGAATTACTAACATATTTAGAATCTCAAAATATACAAACAAGAGTTACGTTTGCAGGTAATGTTACAAGACATCCTGTTTATAGAGAATATTTAGAAGATTTTAAAAATTCTGATACTATTATGAAGAACGGATTCTTATTAGGCGCTCATCATGGAATGACAATCGATGATGTCGATTATGTATGTGATAGAATAAAGGAATACTATAAATGAATCAAGTAGATTTACAATCGTCTATAAAAGAGGCGGGCGAATGGGTAACGCAGATAATTCATTTTGTTGGCGGAGAAAAACGAACATTTGAACATGTTTGTTCATCATATATCAAACAAGGACAATTTACTAAATTAGTAACTAAAGATGGTAGATATATTTTGATAAATGATAAGAATGTATTATGCATAGAAGTATTTTCAGAAAATGTCAAGTAAAACATTAATTTTAGGAGATGGACTTTTAGCTACAGAATTAGCTAAACAATCCGGATATGATATTCTTTCTAGAAAGAAAGATGGATTTGATCTAACAGATACAGACACCTTTTATAAGATGACTGAAATATTCCATGGCGTAGCACAAGCAATGCCATATGATGTAATTATTAATTGTATAGCTAATACAGATACTTATAGTGATAATAAAGAATTGCATTGGGATGTAAATTATAAAGGAGTTGCTAATTTAGTAGATTTTTGCAATAGATGGAAAGTTAAATTAGTACATATTGTTACAGATTACATATATACAAATTCAATTGAAAATGCATCTGAAGATGATGTACCAGTACATTGTAACAATTGGTACGGTTATACAAAATTATTAGGTGATGCACATGTACAACTAAAGTGTGATGATTACTTATTAATTCGTTGTACTCATAAGGCCAAACCATTTTTACATGATACAGCATGGATTGATCAGATAGGCAATTTTGATTATGTAGATGTAATAGGAAATAAAATATTAGGATTGATAGATAAGAAAGAATCAGGCATTTTTAATGTCGGCACTAAGTTAAAATCTGTATATGACTTAGCCAGTCAAACAAAAAAAGTAAAACCGGTACTTAGACCTAAGAATGTTCCTCAAAACGTATCTTTAAATACTAAAAAAATAGATAAAATTATATGAATTTAATTAATCCTAATTTTCAAATAGAACATCTTAAGACTCCATATGATATATGGATATTAGATAATTTTTTACAGACAGATATTTTAGAGCAAATAAAAAAAGAATGGCCAGATATTAATTCAGATAAATGGCATAAAGGACATGAATATATAGATGGTAAAAAAAATATTTTAGAACAAGGAATGAGGTCTATTAGTAAGTTAGACGAAGTTCCTACATTTACATCTAAAGTATTAAAATATATTCATACAAAAGAGTTTACAAAAGTATTAAGTGATATAGTAAAAATGACCGGATTGATACCTGATGAAAGTTTTAGATGGTCTGGTCCTAGAGTTATGGTACCGGGCTCCTTTCAAGCTATTCACAGTGATGCAAGAAAAAATCCAGAAACTGGTCTCCGAAAAGAACTAACATGTTTAGTTTATTTAAACGAAGATTATAATTCTAAAGTGGATAAAGGCCATTTTGAAGTATGGAATGATGATATGACTAAATGTGAACATAAAATAGAACCATTAAATAATAGATTGGTTATATTTCATAATACTAATAAATCATATCATGGCGTTCCTGAAGTTAATTTTGAGAGAAGAGCTATATTATGGAGCATTTTAAAGGATGCAGAATCTGAAAACAGAAGCAAAGCATTATTCGTAGCTCGCCCAGATGATCCGGACGAAATAAGCAAATTAGGAAAAGCAAGAGCATATATTAAAGATAGAGACAAACAATGAAATATCCAATATTCAAAGTACATGTAGATACTGAATCTGCACTGAAACAATTAGAAGTAGTATTAAATAGTGGCTTCATCAATGAAGGAGAAAAGGTTACAGAATTAACTGAGTACTTTAAATCATATTTTGATCATAAAAACGTAGTTCCAGTTAACAGTTGTACATCGGCATTGACATTGGCATTAAAATTATCCGGAGTATCTCCAGGTGATGAAGTTATATCTACATCAATGACATGTGTCGCATCAAATACTCCTATTCATAATTTAGGCGCAAAAATAGTATGGGGAGATATTGATCCTAAAACAGGTAATATAGATCCAAATAAAATTGAAAAATTAATTACAGATAAAACAAAAGCTGTTTTATGTGTTAATTGGTCCGGCATTCCGTGTGAATTAGACCAATTGAGATCAATTTGTAAAAAACATGATATAAAGTTAATTCAAGATGCTGCTCATTCATTAGGTGCCAAATTCAATAATAAACAAATTCATCATTCAGCTGATTACACATGCTATAGTTTACAGGCTATTAAACATGTTACATGCGGAGATGGAGGTATGTTGGTTATAAATACAAATGATTTAGATTTCAATAGAGCAAAAACATTAAAATGGTTTGGTATAGATAGAGAAGCTACTAAGGATGAAAAGGGTGAATGGAAAGGACAACGATGGGAGGTAGATGTAAAAGAAGCCGGATATAAATTCCATATGAATAATATATCAGCAGCAATAGGATTATCACAAATACCGCATGTTAATAATATTGTTGATACCCATACAAATAACGGATTACTTTACGAAAAATTATTTATTGATAATGAACACATAACACCTTTGATATATCCATCTGATTCTACTCCATCATTTTGGGTATATACTGTAATGTTAGCTGAACATCTAGATAGAGATAAAATAGTCGAAGAACTAAATGCAGAAGGAATTAATGCTGGATTGGTACATGTTCCTAATCATCCATATACATGTTTCAAAGAAAGTTTGACAGATTTACCAGCAACAGATTATTTTAGTAAACATCAAATATCATTGCCATGTGGATGGTGGTTATCGGATGATGATATTAATATAATAGCAAAAGCACTTATCAATAAGATATGAAACGAATTGGTATATTAGGTAGTAGAAATTTATCTTGTAAGATACTCGAATGGATGGTCAGTCAAAATAATGCTAGTATTGTCGGTGTTGTAGTTCCTCCATTTAATGGGTGGTGGAATGATAGACTTAAACAAGTTGCAAAAGATAATAAGTTACAGATATTTGATTCTATAGAAGAATTATTAAAACAGTCTCCTGATATATTATTTTCTATCAATTATTGGAAGACTATAAGTAAAGAACATATTAATTTGGTTAAGGGGGGTATAGTTAATATTCATCATTCATACCTACTCAAATATAGAGGTCGATACTCAACTAGTTGGGCAATTGCAAATGCTAGAAAATTATCCAATTGGCAACATGGAACGACGATACATTATGTATCTCCAAAATTAGATGCCGGTCCTATAATTGATAGCTACAAATGTGATATTACAGAATCAGATACTGCAAAAACATTGTTTATGAAAGTAGAATTATTAGCATTTGATATATTCATAAATAATTTCCAAAAAATTATCAACAATGCTGTTACAACATTTCTAGAACCAGATCCGGAGTTTATTTATTATGATAAAGATTCTAATAAAAATTTAGAAATTGAGTATGGTATGCCTATAGAAGAAATATATGATTTTATACGAGCATGGACTTTCGATGATCGGCCATTGCCATATTTTAACTTTAAGGGTAAAAAAATATTAGTAAGTTTAGAAACAAACAATATAAATTAATTTGTTTTTTTGAAAAAAAATTATTATATTAAAGTATAAAATTTAAGGACGTTATGAAAGATAAGAAAATATTAATAATAGGAGGTACGGGAGCCTTAGGAAAAACTTTAACAAAAAGATATTATACTAATAATCAAATAGTAATATTTTCGCGTGATGAACATAAACATGTTAACATGCAAAGAAACTTTCCAGATGCTATATATCAGATAGGTGATATAAAGGATAAAGAATCGATAATATATACACTAAATGAATATAAGCCAGATGTAGTTATAAATACTGCAGCATTAAAACATGTTCCAATATGTGAATCAAATCCTTACGAAAGTGTTAAGACTAATATAATAGGACATAAAAATCTTATTGATGCTATTATAACATGTAATCATCAAATAGAGACATTAATGTTTATATCAACAGATAAAGCATGTGCTCCTATCAATGTGTATGGCCAATGTAAAGCTATATCAGAAAGATTATATATTGACTTTGCTAATAAACAAAATAATGTAAAAGTATGTTTATGTAGGTATGGTAATGTTTTAGAATCAACTGGTTCTGTAATACCTTACTTTAAAAAGTTATTGAATGATGGAGCTAAAACATTGCCTATTACTCATAAAGATATGACTAGATTTCTTTTGACATTAGAAGATGCTGTAGATTTAATTGATTGGAGTTATAATTATAAAGATTCTCATGGTAAAATTATAGTTCCTAGAATTAAGGCTTTAAAGATAGTTGATATAGCTAAATCATTGGGACGTGCATATGGTAATGACAACATTAAATTAAGTTATATAGGAATAAGACCAGGAGAGAAACTTCATGAAGCTATGATAAGTGAAGTGGAATCATTTAGGACTGAAAATCACGATTCATACTTTATGATTACAGATTCTGTAATAAACGATAAACCATGGCAATTTAGTTCAGATTGGAGTTTAATGAAATCTTCAGAGACTGATAATTTTCTTAAGGAATGTAATGTAATATGATGACAATACGTGAAAATACAGAATTTGGTTTAGATATGATTAGAGGGTTGCCCCATGTATATTGGTGTGTAAAAAATGACCATCCTCATACGGTCAGGATTAAACCTAAATTGAAAAGTCTTTATGAATTAATTACAACATCAGATCATATAATACCTAATCGGGAAGGGGACTTTATAATAAACAATCCGCCGGACATCTATGTTCATGACGGTCCTAGGTGGGCACAAGATAATGAAAGATATAAATGGTGTCCACCGCCCTTAAAGGAAATGTTTAAGGATAAACTTAAATATGATAAGCCGACCATAGTTATCAATAATAAATTTTCATATGATTGGGAACAGCCATACTGTAAAGAAGCAATTGAAAAATATAATTTATCTACAGATATGGAACCTGTATTAGTACATCCAACATTATGTAGGAATAATGATGTAAGGCACCGCCTAGCTTCTGTATTTCATTATAGTTTACCTTTTCTCGAAAAAGTTATAGAGATGTTATCAGACAAATATCAGATATTGTATATACGACCAATTCCTAATTCTAAAAATTTCTTCGAAGATCATAATCCATTGCATGATCCAGGAGATTATGAATTAATTCATAACAAATATCCTAATGTTGTTACTATACAACATGTATTAGAGTCCAATCCTGAATTAGATTTTACAACAGCTCAATTTATGATGGAAGCTACAAGTGAGAAACACTTAACTACTTCTGGAGGTAATTGCAAAGTTTCTGCTTATTTTGGTGGCGATGTATTAATATATCAATGGGAAGGGTGGAAGAAACATCATCGAAAAGGAGGCAGGGCAATGTTCAATACAGATTCTTGGTTAAAAAAATTATCAGGAGCTAATATCATTGGTATAGGTAACTATAATGAAATTGTAGAATATATAAAAAATAATTGGTATGAAAACTAAATTTGCAATAGGATGTTTGGTACAATGGTATGAATGTGATATCATTGAAGAATATGTAGATTCACTGAAAGATGCCCTAGAACATTATGATGGACAAGTTATAGTCGACTTTATAGTTGTAATGAATCAAGACCTAGAAAGATGTATATCAGAAAAACAATTAAATAAATGTATTGAAAAAATCGAATCAATATGTAATTTTGGAAATATTCGTTATACAGATGACTTATATACAATAGCAGATTATAGGAGAGAGTTTAATGAATCATATTGTGATCAAGTAGATGTTTTAATGTGGGGAGAGAGTGACTCCTTAATACCAAAACAAACATTTATGATATTAGATAATTTACACCAAACATCATTACAAAATAATAATCCAAAGTATTTAGCATTCTTTGGTACATGTAAGATGTGGGATGATAGTTGGAAGATAATAGAACATACAGATTTTACGGATAAGCCATTTATTGAAGGCGATACTAAAAACTGGTGGAGTTTAAGATATTCTATGAAACAATCTGAAATGAATTCTATAAATGAAAAAGTAGAGGAGTTAGATGTTAGAATAGCACCTCAACATAAATTTAATGGATGTGGATTAGTTATATCATCAGAAGTTATAAAAGCAGGGGTTAATATTCCTAGATCAGTTTTCTTTATTCATGAAGACTCTGCCTTTATGTGGATGACAAATAAAGTGTTAGGAAATATACCTCAATACATAATTAAAAACATATTATTAGTACATAATAGAAAACATCCTGATAAAAGAATGTATATCAAAGGAGAAGAAGGTATTGAAAAAACAGACCCTGGTGCGCAAAGAAAGGTTCATGATTGGTACACGAAAGCAAATAAAATGTGTGAACAGAATTATTTAAACTTATTCAATCCAAATTATAAATCATTTACATGGAAAGACGTATGGAAATAGAACTATGGATGGACATTAGAGAAAAAGAAATGATATTGAAATATCTACAACCTAATCATAAAATGTTAGAATGGGGCTGTGGAGGAAGTACTGTTACATTTTCACCTCTGGTAAAAGAATATACTAGTATAGAACATAATTTAGATTGGTATGTTGAAGTACAGAATAAAATTGAAAAGGATACTCTAAATAATATAGATTTTCATTTGATAGACATTTCAAAAGAAGTTCCGACAGCAAAAAAAGCTTTCTATGACAAACATGCGATTGCATTACATAGATTGAGTAACCTTAGTACAAACAATATACCAGACTTAGAATATTGTATATATCCAAAGAATAGATTTATATTTCATGAATATATAGACTTGGTAGATAAATTAGATACTAAATTATATGATATAGTATTAATAGATGGACGAGCTCGAGCAGATTGTGCATTTAAGATACTAAATTATATACATGAGGACTCTATAGTATTTATACATGACTATTGGGCAAGATCAGAATATCATGTTATTACAGAGTATTATGATGTTGTGGACTCTGTAAAAGATACTACTCAAACAATTGTTGCTTTAAAGAAAAAGAAAAATTTATGAATATAGCATGGTTTTCAGAAATGACATTTGATGGTAAGATAAATCGCTATCATAAAAATATGCGTACGGAGTATGCATGGTGGGTAGCACAGGATGCAATACACCATAACATTTTAAAATTACAACAGT